>Ga0208223_1000407_pt1 | contig 10576 bp, 8 predicted proteins | sample LakMenE07Oct09ns_FD_150678 | JGI IMG/M metagenome (GOLD analysis project Ga0208223, IMG submission 150678) | Freshwater microbial communities from Lake Mendota, WI - 07OCT2009 deep hole epilimnion ns (SPAdes) | ecosystem: Environmental > Aquatic > Freshwater > Lake > Epilimnion/Euphotic zone ...
GGCAATTGTTGTAGGAATTCCACAAAAGCACTCTTGAGCTTATCAAAGCTGTGCTCATAGGTTTCCATGTGATCTTGGTCGATATTGGTCACGACCGCCATCACTGGTGTCAGGTGTAAAAATGACGCATCCGACTCATCAGCTTCGGCGACGATGTATTCACCGGTGCCCAATTTTGCATTGGCATTGGCTGCCTCTAACTTGCCGCCTATCACGTAGGTAGGATCCATGCCGGCTTCGGCTAAAATACTGGCAATCAAACTGGTCGTGGTGGTCTTGCCGTGAGTGCCGGCCACCGCGATGCCCTGTCTAAAACGCATCAACTCTGCCAACATCAGCGCCCGGGGTACCACCGGTATGTTTTTCAATCTAGCCGCCTTAACCTCTGGATTGGCTTCGTTCACCGCGCTGGACACCACCACCACGTCAGCCGCCCCAAGATTTTCTGCCGCGTGGCCTTGGTAAACGGTGGCACCAAAATCCGTCAAACGCTTGGTCGTGGCATTGACCGCCAAGTCCGAACCGCTGACAGTGAAATCTAAATTAATCAACACTTCCGCAATCCCGCTCATGCCCGAGCCGGCAATGCCTACAAAATGGATGTTTTTGACTTTGTGTTTCATGCTGCCAGCTCCATGCAAATGGTTGCCACTTTAGCGGTCGCCTCGGGCATGCCTAAACTTCTGGCTTTTATAGCCATGTCCAAGCATTGCTCGCGCGTCATGCCTTGCAACAAGGCCGCTACTTTTTCCACGGTGAATTCGGCTTGCGGTATCAGCACTGCTGCACCGGCATCGGATAAGTAATGGGCATTGCCGGTTTGATGGTCGTCCACGGCGTGCGGAAAAGGCACCAATAAGCTGGCTACCCCAGCGGCAGATAACTCGGCCACAGTTAAAGCGCCAGCACGGCAAATCAGCAAATCCGCCCAAGCATACATGGCGGCCATGTCTTCGATGAAGGCTTTAGGCTCGGCCTCCACTGCCAATTGCTGGTAACGCTGCGTTAAATTCGCTATGTGTTTTTCGCCGGCTTGGTGTACCACGATAGGCCGGTCTTTTTTATCCAATTGGGCCAATGCCAAAGGCAACACTTCATTTAATGCCTGCGCACCTAAGCTGCCACCCACTACCAGCAGTCGCAATGGGCCACGACGTCCTTTTACCCGTTTGGCTGGCTCCGCTATAGCGCATATGTCTGCCCTTACTGGGTTACCTAGCAACAGCGCTTTAGCGCCAAATGCCGCGGGGAAAGCCGCCAGCACTTTATTTGCTAACGGTGCCAATACTTTGTTGGTCAAACCGGCCACGGAATTTTGCTCATGAACGACCAAAGGCTTGCCTAATAGCTTAGCCATTAAGCCGCCAGGAAATGCTGCAAATCCGCCCATGCCCAACACCACATCAGGTTGATGCTGACGCATGGCCTGCGCACTCTGACTAAGCGCTATAAGTAATTTAAATGGCAATAACAACCAGCCTAGGTAGCCTTTGCCACGCACGCCACGCATGCTGATCATGGCTTTTTGGTAGGGCTTGTTGGCAATCAAGCGGTTTTCCATGCCGCCCTCGGTGCACAACCAAACTATCTTCCAGCCCAGTGCCAATAAGGCATCCGCCACCGCCATAGCCGGGTAAACGTGCCCGCCTGTGCCGCCTGCCATGATCATTAAGGTTTTACTCATGCCGGCAAACCTTTTTGCAATCGTCGGTTTTCAAAATCCACGCGCAACACGATGGCCATGGCCACGCAATTGACTAAAATACCCGTGCCACCAAAAGACATCAGGGGTAAGGTCAAGCCTTTGGTGGGCAACAAGCCGGTGTTCACGCCCATGTTGATGATGCCTTGCACGCCCATCCACACGCCTAAACCCTGGGCCAACAAGGCAGAAAAGTAGCGCTCGTTGGCTATGGCTTCTTTGGCTATGCCAAAGGAGCGGATAACTATCCAGGCGAACAAGCCTATTACCGTCAGCACGCCAACAAAGCCTAACTCTTCGGCGATCACCGCCAGCAAAAAGTCGGTATGCGCTTCCGGTAAATACAGCAATTTTTCCACGCTAGCACCCAAGCCCACGCCGAACCATTCACCACGGCCAAATGCAATCAAGGCATGCGAAAGTTGGTAACCCTTGCCATAGGGGTCGGCCCATGGGTCCATAAAGCCAATGACGCGCTGCATGCGGTATTCAGAGCTCATAATCAGCCCTACGATGGCGATGGGCAGCATAGTAAGCAATCCGATAAAAATTTTGACATTAATGCCACCTAGCCATAGGATAGAAATAGAGATAGAGGCAATCACGGCAAAGGCGCCAAAATCCGGTTCACGCAGCAATAAAAAGCCGACCAAGACCATCACCCCAACCATGGGCATAAAGCCGCGCCTAAAGCTGTCCATCACCGCTGCTTTGCGCACGGTGTAATCGGCTACGTAAATCGCGGCAAATAGCTTCATGAATTCGGAGGGCTGTGGATTCACCACAAACATTTTCAACCAACGGCGACTGCCGCCGGCTTTTAAGCCTATGCCAGGAATCAGCACCAGCACCAGCAAAACTAAACCAATTAAAAACAAATACGGCGCCATTTTTTGCCACCAAGCGATGGGTACATTAAACGCAATAAAGGCCGAGACTATGCCGATCAACATAAAGGCGGCCTGGTGCACCAAATAGTAACTGCTGTTATGGCCCACGCCTTTATCTGCTTCGGCAATCGCAATTGACGCGGAGTAGACCATTACTAGGCTGATGGCCAACAAGGACAATACTGCCCACAGCAAGCCTTCGTCATAACTGGGCGCGTTGATGCGTTCGCGGTCTAGCATATTGGTGATCATGCTGTTTCCTTCAAGCTAGGCTGCATGGCCATGACTGCAGCAACGAACACCTCGGCACGGTGCACGTAATTTTTAAACATGTCGAAGCTTGCGCAAGCCGGTGACAACAACACGGCATCGCCGCTATGGGCTAATTTTCTAGCGATGCTGACCGCCTCGGGCAAATCCAATGCACGGTATAAAGCAATATCAGTGCTAATCAAAGCCGTTTCTATTAGCGACGCGTCTCTACCCATTAATACCACGGCGCGTGCATTAGCGGCGACGGCTTCGGCCAGCGGGGAAAAGTCTTGCCCCTTTCCATCACCCCCTGCAATCAACACTACTTTTTGCGGCAAGCCATCTTTAAACATGCCGGCCAAGGCCGCACAACTGGCGCCAACATTAGTACCTTTAGAATCATCGTAGTAATCGACTTCGTCGATATTGGCGACCCATTCCACGCGGTGTGGCAAGCCTTTGAAGTTATATAAGGTTTGGATGATGGGTACATAATCGATGCCTATGGCGCGACAAAGAGCTGCCGCTGCGAGGGCATTGGCGGCATTGTGCAAGCCGGTAATTTTTAAATCCTCTAGATTAATTAGCTGTTTTTTGCCCTCGCACAACCAACTTTCACCGGCTATTAGACGTAATCCAAAATCGGCTTTATCGGACAAGCCAAAGCTCAACTGTGGCAATTTAGGTCTGGCCAACATCATGCTCCAGGCATCATCCAAGTTCAGCACTTGCAGGCGGGCTTGATAGAAAATATGGGCTTTGGCGATGGCGTAATCTTGCAAGCTGTCATACCTGTCCATGTGGTCTTCAGACAAATTAAGCATGGTCGCTGCATCTGCTTGCAAACTGTGCGTGGTTTCCAATTGAAAGCTGGACAGCTCCAAGACATAGACATCCGGCGTGGCCATAGCCAAGCTGTCTAATACCGGCAAACCAATGTTGCCAGCAACAATGGTTTTTAAGCCCGCCGCTTGGCAAATCTGGCCTACTAAACTGGTGACCGTGGTTTTACCGTTCGAGCCGGTAATGGCGATGACCTTGGCCGCAGTCGGTCTAAATTGCGCAAATAACTCCACGTCACCAACTACGCTAAGACCGTTTTTTATTGCCGCTTGGATAGCCGGTTCACTTATGGCCACGCCTGGGCTAATCACGGCCAGATCAATTTGCTGAAACAGTTGAGCACTAAATGGCCCAGTATGCAGCTGCACTTCAGGCATTTCACTTTGCAATGCGGCCATGCCTGGAGGCGTTTCGCGGGTATCAGCCGCAGACAAATGTGCCCCTTGCGTTTTCAACCAACGCAAGGCGGATAAGCCGGTTTCACCCAGACCCAACACCAGAATTTTTTTGTCTTTTAAAATTTGCATGGTTTTATCGTAATTTCAAGCTGGCCAATCCAATTAACACCAACATCATGCTGATGATCCAAAAACGCACGACTACTTGCGTTTCCTTCCAACCTTTTTCTTCGTAGTGGTGGTGCAGTGGTGCCATTAAAAAGATGCGCTTCCCCGTGCCGGTGGTATGTTTGGTGTACTTGAAATACAACACTTGTAAGGCTACCGAAACGGTTTCCACGACAAACACGCCACCCATTATGAATAAAATGATTTCTTGGCGAACAATGACCGCCACTATGCCAAGCGCCGCGCCTAATGCTAGGGCACCCACGTCGCCCATGAAGACTTCCGCTGGGTAAGCGTTAAACCATAAAAAGCCGAGACCAGCGCCTGCCATGGCCGCGCAAAACACCATTAACTCACTGGCACCTGCCACGTGCGGCACACCCAAATAACTGGAAAAATGTAAATGACCAGCGACATAAGCAAACAGCCCCAGCGCACCGGCTACCATGACGGTAGGCAGGATGGCTAGGCCATCTAAGCCATCGGTTAAGTTGACCGCATTACTGCTGCCTACCACCACCAAATAGGTCAGGAGGATGAAGCCAAAAGCGCTTAATGGCAGTACTAAATGCTTAAAAAATGGCACGATCAGCGTCGTTTCCACTGCACTCAAGTGGGTGCGATAGAGGAACACCGCCACGGCTAGACCTATCAAGCTTTGCCAAAAGAACTTGGCCTTGGCCGACAAGCCTTTTGGATTTTTATGCACCACCTTACGGTAATCGTCTACCCAGCCCACCGCACCAAAACCCACGGTTGTGAACAACACTACCCAAACAAATCGGTTACTTAGATCAGCCCAAAGTAGCGTTGAAACGGCGATCGAGACCAAAATCAAAGCCCCACCCATAGTAGGCGTGCCGGTTTTAATTAAATGGCTTTGTGGGCCATCGTCGCGTACTGCTTGGCCAACTTTGTATTCGGTTAACTTACGAATCACACTGGGCCCAGCTATAAAAGAAATGGCCAACGCCGTTAAGGTTGCTAAGACGGCGCGCAAGGTAATGTAATTAAATACATTGAAGCCACGAATGTCGTGGGCTAACCAACGGGTCAGTTCTAATAACATGATTGATTCTCCAGCAAGCTAGTTTGATTGTTTGTTTGGTCCAACATATTGACCACGCGCTCCATCTTCATGAACCGTGAGCCTTTTACTAATACCGTCATGGCCGCAGATAACTGTGGCTTAATGGCCTGCGCTAAGGCGGCGGCATCCTCAAAATGGCGGGCGCCGTCACCAAAACCTTGCACCATCTCAAGACTCAGTTCACCTAGGCAATACAATTGCTGCAAGCCTTTTGCTTTGGCGTACTCACCTATCTCGCGATGCATGCGCGCGGCATCGGTACCCAATTCACCCATGTCACCAAGCACCAATATTTTCTCGCCCGCTTGATTGGCCAGTACGTCTATGGCGGCCTTCGTTGAATCAGGGTTGGCGTTATAGGTATCGTCAATTAAGCGCGCATTATTGACGGCTACCTTATGCTGTAAACGCCCTTTGACTGCGGAAAAGCCAGCCAGGCCAATGGCTATGTCTTTATTCGAAATGCCCATGGCATGGGCGGCTGCGGCCGCCGCTAGGGCATTACGGACGTTATGGCTGCCCATAAGTGGCAATACAAAATCCACTTCACCGGCGGGGGTGCGCAAGTTCACCATGCAATCACCAGCCCGTTCTTGATAGCTAGCCTGCACATCGGCTGCTTGGTCCATGGCAAAAGTAAGGATTTTTTTACCCACATTTAGCCCACGCCAGTAAGGCGCGTAATTGTCGTCGGCATTGATCAGCGCAATGCCGTCAGCCGCTAAGCCAAGAAAGATTTCACCTTTGGCTTGGGCGATATTATCGCGAGAGCCCAATTCACCTATGTGCGCGGTCCCGGCGTTGTTGATAATGGCCAATGTTGGCTGTGCCAAGTTAGACAGGTAGGCTATTTCACCTAAATGGTTCATGCCCATCTCCAGCACTGCGTAATGGTGGCTTGCGCGCAAATTAAGTAAGGTTAATGGCATGCCGATGTGGTTATTTAGATTGCCCACGGTGGCATGTATAGCGTCCATACCGCCGGCTTTGGCAGCCAAAATGGCGCTGACCATTTCTTTGACCGTAGTTTTGCCATTGCTACCGGTAATGGCCAATACCGGCAAGCTAAATTTAGCTCGCCAATGGGCGGCCAACTCACCTAAGGCTAAATAACTGTCTTTAACCAGGATGGCCGGTGCTAGGTTGGCGTTATTTTTTTCCAATACCACTGCCGCCGCGCCTAGCTCTAAGGCCTGCTTGGCATAATCGTGTCCATCAAAGTGCTCGCCTTTTAAGGCAACAAACAGTTGACCGGCGCGTATGGCGCGACTATCGCTACCGACGGAATCAAATTGGCCATCCGCACCCGTCAAGCACCCATGCATGGCTAGGCTAGCTTCGCTCAAATTCATCATAGCGACAGCTCCTTTGCTAATGATTTTGGGTGGGTTTCTAAGGCGCGCTTGGCCATTAAGGCATCATCAAATGGCTGCTTCACGCCGGCCACTTCCTGATAACTTTCATGCCCTTTGCCGGCCAATAAGACGATGTCACCAGGCATAGCCGAATGGATTGCCAGATTTATTGCCATAGCCCGATCCGCCTCCACTTGGTAGTGCCCATGCATGCCTTTCATGATCTCAGCAATGATGGCATCTGGGGCTTCGCCACGCGGGTTATCCGATGTCAGCACGACCCGATCTGCCAATTGACTGGCTATTGCCCCCATCAACGGCCGTTTGCCGGCATCGCGTTCGCCCCCGCAACCAAACAGGCAAATTAATTGCCCCGTTGCTTGCTCGCGTAAGGTGATCAATACTTTTTCCAATGCGTCTGGGGTGTGGGCATAATCCACCACCACCAGGGGTAAGTTTTCACCACCAAATTGCTGCATACGACCCGTTACGGATTGCAGTTTAGCCAACGCCGGCAAGGCTGATTCTAGGGTGTTGCCCAATGCCAATAAACCGCTTAATACCGCCAGCACGTTATAGGCATTAAATCGGCCCAATACTGGCGCTTGTAACTCCACGCTACGTTGCTTATAGCTAACCTGCATGCTTAGTCCGGACTCATGCAAGCGCAAATGGCTGGCATGCAGGTCGGCCTCATCCGAAAAGCCGTAACTTAAGGTGGCCTTGGATTCAGCTTTTAAGGCGGTCAACAGACGCTGACCAAAAGCATCGTCGGCATTAATCACGGCACACTTTAAGCTAGGCCAGCTAAATAATTTTTGCTTGGCCTGAGCATAGGCCTCCATGCTGCCGTGGTAATCCAGATGGTCACGGCTTAAATTCGTCAGCACCGCCACATCAAACTCAACGCCATTCACTCGCCCTTGATCCAAGCCATGCGAAGACACTTCCATGACGACGGTCTGAGCATTTAAAGCCAGGTATTCGGCCAACATGGCCTGTAATAAAATGGCATCAGGCGTGGTGTTTGTTGCAGAACGGGTCGCGTTTAAAAAACCATTGCCCACGGTGCCTAACACGGCTGTTTTTTCCCCCAAGTAGGTCAAACTTTGCGCCAGCCAATGGCTGACCGATGTTTTGCCGTTGGTACCGGTGATGCCGACGACGTTTAACTTGCCGCTAGGCTGCTGATAAAAGTCCGCGGCAATGTCCCCTACGACTTGCTTAAGATGTCGCACGGCACGATGCCAAACAGTCCATTTTTCTTGCCAGGTAAAATCGATATCATCGAAAATTACGCCGATTGCACCGGCCTCAATGGCTTGCGCGATGTAGTCACGGCCGTCTGATTGCACGCCGGGGTAGGCCAAGAACAAATAGCCAGGTTTAACCAAGCGACTGTCCGCCGTGATGCCCATGAAGTTCAGGGCGTCCATCATCACATGCCCTCCTTGGCGTCATCCGCATTGCCTTGCAACACCACGTTGTTGTTTGGCGCATCAGGCGGCACCGCATACAAACGCAAGGTTTCAGCCATAACCGCACTGAACACCGGCGCGGCGACGACACCGCCGTAATAAGCGCCATTACTAGGCTCGTCTATCATTACAGCAATTAAAAAGCGTGGATTCGAGGCAGGCGCCATGCCAACAAAGGAGGCCACGTATTCATTAATGTATCCGTGGTCACCCAACTTTTTTGAGGTGCCGGTTTTGCCGGCCACGCGGTAACCCAATACTTGCGCTTGCAAGGCGGTGCCGCCAGGTTGCACCACCATTTCCAACATACTTTTAACCTGATTGGCGGTGGAGGCTGAAAAAACCTGCTGGCCTACCGGCGCCTCTTTTACTTTTAACAGGCTGATAGGGCGCAATTCGCCCTCGTTAGCAAAAACCGTGTAAAGCCTTGCCATTTGCAGCAATGTAACGCTGATGCCGTTGCCAAACGACATGGTGGCCACCTCTATCGGACGCCAATTTTTAAATGGGCGCAATCTACCGGCAGCCTCACCGGGAAATCCCACCCCTTCGATATGCCCTAAACCAAGCTGATTGTAGACATTCCACATGAACTGCTTATCCAGCGTTAAGGCAATTTTAGCGGCCCCAACGTTGGACGATTTTTGTATCATCTCGGCGACGCTGAGCACGCCCTGTGGGTGGGTATCGTGTATGGTGGCCGGGCCAATTTTTAAGGTGCCCGGTGTCGTTTGGATTTTCGTGTCGGCTTGGTACAAGCCAGACTCCAGTGCCGCTGCCGCCGTCACGGGTTTTAATGTTGAGCCCGGCTCGTAATTATCAATAATGGCACGATTGCGGGTTTTACCTTTGATGTTGACCGGATTATTCGGGTTATAGGTCGGCACATTAGCCATGGCTAACACTTCACCGGATTTAGCATCCAACACCACGATTGCACCCGCTATAGCCTTGTGTGCTTCTACCGCTTTTTGCAATTCTCGGTGCGCTAGATATTGAATGCGCAAATCCAGAGCCAAAGCCACGTCATGCCCATCTTGAGGCACCACCACCGCTTGGAGATCGTCTATGATATGTCCGGACCGGTCTTTGATGACGCGGCGATTACCGTCTTTACCCGACAAGGCGGTATTCAAGGCCAATTCAAATCCTTCCAAGCCTTTATCGCCCGCCCCTTTGTCGCCGGGTCCGGTAAAGCCGACCATGTGCGCCGTTACCTCGCCTGCCGGATAGTAGCGCTTGTATTCACGACGCAAATCGATACCCGGTATGCCCAGCTTCATGACCTTGGCTGCGTCCTCTGGGGACATACGGCGCTTCAAATAGACAAAACCTCGCTCGGTATTGGCCAACTTGCTTTTTATGACATCCTCCTGCATGCCTAACAAATTCGCTAATTGCTTGGTTTTCGCTGCGTCCAACACCACGTCTGGCGGACTGGCCCAAACCGATTCAACCGGCATGCTCACAGCCAGCAATTGACCATTTCTGTCGGTTATTTTGCCGCGTTGCGAGGTCAAAATTAAATTGCGGCTGTAACGCGCGTTACCTTTATCTTTATAAAATTCATCGTGTATGCCTTGCAGGTATACACCGCGACCCAATAAGATAGCAAAGCCACTCAACACCAAGCCCAATAAAATTCGCCTACGCAATGCCGGTAATTTTACGATGACCGGTGTGCGCACCGAACTTTTAATAGGCATGCGCATGACCATTATTGCGTCACCTTATTATTCAGCAAAGGTTTGAGGGCATAGAGCTCGGCCATAGGCACAACCTGAATTCGCTTCGCGTCCGGCACTTGCATTTGCATTTGTTCGGCGGCTATTTTTTCAATCCGACTGTGCATGGCCCAGGTGCTTTGCTCCAACTGCAACTGCCCATACTCCTGCTCCAATTGGGTACTCACGCGCTTGCTTTGCTCTAACTCTATGTATAGGTTACGCGCCTTATGCTGGGATTTCACCAAGGCCAAGGACGACAAGATTAAAGCGGCAAATAGAATAAAATTTAAGCGTGTCATGCTGTCGCCGTTCTTTCCGCCACGCGCATCACGGCACTGCGTGAACGGGGGTTGGCTTTAATTTCTTGCTGGCTAGGCTTGATGCTTTTGCCTATGGCCCTTAATTTAGGCTGCGGCAAATCGGCGGCTCGAACCGGAAAGTTCGCTGGCAAATCATCCCGATTGACTTGATCGCGAATAAATTGCTTCACCATACGGTCTTCCAGCGAGTGAAAGCTGATCACTGCCAATCTGCCTTGCGGCGACAATAGGGCCAAGCATTGAGGCATGGTTAACGACAACTCCTCAAGCTCTTGATTGACGTGAATCCGTAAAGCTTGAAATGTCCGCGTGGCTGGGTTCTGCCCGGGCTCAAAGCGCGTGACTGCGCTTGC
>Ga0208223_1000408_pt1 | contig 10565 bp, 10 predicted proteins | sample LakMenE07Oct09ns_FD_150678 | JGI IMG/M metagenome (GOLD analysis project Ga0208223, IMG submission 150678) | Freshwater microbial communities from Lake Mendota, WI - 07OCT2009 deep hole epilimnion ns (SPAdes) | ecosystem: Environmental > Aquatic > Freshwater > Lake > Epilimnion/Euphotic zone ...
ATGAACTTCTTTGCCTCTGTTTGCAAAAAGTGACATTCCGGCATGAGTTGGTACTGAGGTAATTGGTGAAACTCCTGGCACATATTCAAATTCAATTTTTGATTTTGCAAGTGTGGAAACTTCAACAGCTAAATTATCTTCTACAACTGGATCTCCTGCGCAAAGTCTGACAACTGCTGCACCTTCTTTAGCGGCATCAATTGCTAAACGAGCTCTTACTGCAGGTGCCATTGGCACACCGTCTTCATCAACTGCTGCAACAACATCTGCTGTTGGATTTGCGTGCGCATTAGCAATGTCCATGGTGTTGACATCAGCAATAATTAATTCAGCTTGTTTAATGGCGTTAATGCCACGAAGTGTGATTAGTTGTGGGTCTCCAGGACCTGCTGCAACATAAATTACTGGCAGCACAATAATTTTTTTCTTAGTCAATTACTTACCTTTCGTTTCTATACGGCTTTGCGTTGTTCGTGAAATGCCAAAATTTGTAACTCTGATGCCAAATCAACTTTTCTGACATCAACACCTTCTGGAACTGTTAAATAAACTGGAGCAAAATTTAAGATGCTTCTAATTCCTGCTTTTACTAATCGATCACACACTGCTTGAGCACTTTGTTCTGGAGTTGCAACTACACCTAGGCGAGCATTTGTTTCTTTAATTACTTCTTCCAAGTCACTTAAGGCATGTACTAGAAGTTCAACAGTTTTTCCTTCAGCACCACATTTAACTTTTGTGCCTATTAAAGTTTGATCTGCATCAACTAATGCAACAACGCGAAAACCACGTGAACCAAATCCGCCGTAATGAGCAAGTGCTCTGCCCAAATTTCCCACACCCACAATTACTACAGACCAATCATGATTTAGTCCCATTTCACGAGAAATTTGGTAGCGCAAGAATTCCACGTCATAACCAACACCGCGGGTTCCATATGAACCTAAGTGCGATAAATCTTTTCTAAGCATCGCACTGGAGACTCCAGTTAAGGCAGCTAATTCTTCGGAAGAAACTCTTATTTGTTGGGCATCTGCTAATTGGCTTAACGCTCTGTAATAGGCAGGAAGTCTTGAAACTGTTGCTTCGGAAATCTTTGGATTTGTGCCACCTTTTAATGATGCTGAGGATTTTGGTGACATATCTCCAAAGGTACACATTTGTGCAAAAAAGCACAAATCCTCTCACAAATTCATGACTGTTAACTAAGTGCTTGGCGTAATCTTTCTGGGTCTACTCGCCAATAATCATGGCGTTTACCGTCAACAAATATGACAGGAATTTCTTCCCCATATTGATGCATTAATTCAGGGTTGTTTTGGATTTCTTCGACTTCATAGCCCACGTTTAATTCACTACTTACTTGAGCAACGATTTTGATGGCATCAACACAGAGGTGACAGCCTGGTTTGGAGAGAACTTTGATGCGTTTAATGATTTAAATCAGACCCTTTTTAGTGGGGAAAGCTGGCTGAGGGGAAATCAGCCAGCCTCTACGAATGATTCGCGCAAGTATTCAGAAACTGCTGCTTCTGGAACACGAAACGATCTACCAACGCGCACTGCTGGCATGGTGCCTGAGTGGACTAGTCGGTAAACAGTCATCTTGGATACTCGCATTGATGAGGCAACTTCTGCCACGGTCAAGAATCTAACTTCGCCTAAAGGTCTTTCTGGGCTTGACGCCATTTTTTGTCTCTTTCTTACACGGTTTAAGACCTTCCCTAAGTCTTAAGTGGCGTGTGTTGCCACGGTAATAGATGACTACTAATTAGCACAAGAGAGGAGGGGGGTTATTTAAGGGAAACAGACATGCTATTGGGACCTAGATAAGTCTTGTTACAGAAGTGAATAAGAGGTTTTTTAAATGAAACGATCAGCTGGATGAGGATTTAAGGACAACAACACTTCTTTTGCTTTTCTGCCCGGTAATTTTTTAATTGTTTTTAGTAGAGCTACACGATTATCGCAATGTTCTTTTAAAACTGCGTAAGCTTTTTTACCAATTAATTCAACTAAAGTATCTTTTTCACTTATATAAACAGGTTCAGTAGCAGTGTGAGCTTCTGTGTCGGAAGAACAATACCAATCCATGGTATGTCCGCCTTCTCCCCAATTTTTTCTTTTGTATTCTTCAATAACAATTACTTGATAATCTGTGTCATCTTCAAATTCTCTTGTTTCATAACTTCTTCTAATCGGTAATTGCCAACAAACGTCTGGTTTTGCTTCCAATGGTTTAGCGCCTTTAACTAAAGCCAACTTATGTAGCGCACAACCTTGACCACCTGCAAACTCTGGTGAGTTCATAAAAATACATGCACCCTCTACAACTCGTGTTTTTTCAACACCGTCTTCTCTTTCAGTCCAACCTTTTTTAGAATTTGCATGCTCATGCTTTTCCCACAAGTCTGGGGTTAACTTTTTAACCCATTTTGAAACTCTCTTTTTATCTGCTGATTCAGTGAAATGTGCACCGTGAATACAGCAACCATCATTTGGATTTGTTTTCTCAACACCTTTGCAACCACGACCAAAAATACATTCCCAATTTGAAGTTAACCAAGTTAAATCAGCTTTTATCAACGTTCCAGAGGCTGCTGGATCAACAAATTCGAGCCAAGTTCTGGGTGTATCTTTTAAAATTTCGGTCATAAGCCAGAGCCTACTTGGCTAGTTTCTGGTAAGTGCAAAGTAGTCTTGTTCAATAAGTCACACAAAAAAGAAAGAATAATCCGTGAAACTTGGCATTGTTGGCACCGGCAATATGGGTGAAGCCATCCTCAAAGGACTGCTTGACAATGTATTAACAAAAAATGATGTTATTTGTGTCGATAAATCCCCTGAAAGCCTAGATCGTATTTCTAAGAAATATCAAGTTAAATGTTCCCCAGATATTACCCAAATTAAAGACTGTGACGTTGTGCTTTTAGCAGTTAAACCTCAAAATATGGATGAAGTCTTACCTGAGATGGGCAAGATTGTTTCTGCAAATACTTTAATCATTTCAATTGCTGTTGGCATAACTTCTAGTTTTATTGTAAATAAGTTAGGAATTAGTAATGCTGCAGTTGTAAGAGCTATGCCTAATACTCCTGCTTTAGTTGGCAAAGGGGTAACCGGATTGGCAAAAGGTGAATTTGCCACCGATGCTCAATTAACAGTGGCCAAAAATCTTTTGGAAGCAGTTGGTCAAGTTGTTGTGGTTAATGAAAACCAAATTGATGTTGTAGCTGCTGCGTCTGGATCTGGTCCTGCTTATTATTTTTATGTCACAGAATTATTAATTGACGCAGCGGTTTCTCATGGTCTAACAAGAGATGTTGCCCAGGTTTTAGTTGAAAACACATTCGTAGGATCAAGTGCTTTGTTTGAAAATTCAGATGATGATGTCATTGAATTAAGGAAAAAAGTTACTTCACCAAAGGGAACAACTCAAGCAGCAATTGAATTTTTAGAAAGTAAAGATTTGAAAAGTATTTGGCAAAATGCGTTAGGTGCTGCGATTAAAAGAGCTGAAGAGATAAGTAAGAAATAAATTATTCTGCAGCGCTATTTACAGGTGGTGCATCTGGAAGTGGTTGTTTAGCTTCCCCAGTAAATGTGAACACTCTGGTGTCAGAAGTTTTCTTATCAGCGTTAGCTGCTTCACCTTCAACACCAACTACGACAAGGTTTCCAGCAGTTAATTCACCAAACAAAATCTTCTCACTCAACACATCTTCAATTTCTCGTTGAATTGTTCGTCTCATAGGTCTTGCACCCAAAGCCTGGTCATAACCCTTATCCACAAGCAATTCTTTTGCTTGATCAGTCAAAATCAGACCCATGTCTTTGTCTTTTAGTCTCTCATCAAGGGAAGTGATCATTAAGTCAACAATTTGCAAGATTTCTGGACGTGTCAATTGATGGAACACAATCACATCATCAAGTCTGTTTAAGAACTCTGGACGGAAATGTTGTTTAAGTTCTTCGTTAACTTTTAGTTTCATACGGTCATAGCTACCCTCAAGGTCATCACCCATTGAGAAACCAAGTCCAACACCTTTTGAAATATCACGACTTCCCAGGTTTGTGGTCATGATGATTACAGTGTTTTTGAAATCGACCATGCGTCCTTGAGAATCAGTTAATTTACCGTCTTCCAAGATTTGTAATAGTGAATTGAAAATATCTGGATGAGCTTTTTCTACTTCGTCGAAAAGCACAACGGAAAATGGTTTGCGACGAACTTTTTCGGTTAACTGTCCGCCTTCTTCATAACCTACATATCCCGGAGGAGATCCAAATAATCTTGAAACAGTGTGGCGTTCTGAATATTCAGACATATCCAACATGATTAATGCGTTTTCGTCACCAAATAAGAATTGAGCCAAGGTTTTTGAAAGTTCAGTCTTACCAACACCAGATGGGCCAGCAAATATAAATGAACCACCAGGTCTTTTTGGATCTTTTAATCCAGCACGAGTTCTTCTAATTGATTTCGATAATGCCTTAATAGCATCTTCTTGACCGATAACTCTTTTGTGAAGTTCTTCTTCCATGCGCAGTAATCTTTTTGATTCTGCTTCAGTTAATTTGGCAACTGGAACACCAGTTGACATGGCTAATACTTCAGCAATTAAATCGTCGTCAACTTCGGCAACGACATCCAAGTCGCCTGCTTTCCATTCACGTTCACGTTCATTCTTTTCAGAAATTAAAGTTTTTTCTTTATCTCTCAAAGCTGCTGCTTTTTCAAAATCTTGGGCATCAATAGCTGATTCTTTCTCTTTTCTTACATCAGCAATTTTGTCGTCAAATTCTCTTAAATCAGGTGGAGCAGTCATTCTGTTAATACGAAGACGTGCACCTGCTTCATCAATCAAATCAATTGCTTTGTCTGGAAGTTGTCGATCATTGATGTATCGATCTGCCAAGGTGGCAGCAGAAACTAAAGCAGAATCAGTAATGGTCACTTTGTGATGTGATTCGTAGCGATCTCTTAAACCTCTTAAGATTTCAATTGCGTGAGCAACTGAAGGTTCTTGTACTTGAATTGGTTGAAATCTGCGTTCTAATGCAGCATCTTTTTCAACGTATTTGCGGTATTCATCCAAAGTTGTAGCACCAATGGTTTGGAGTTCTCCACGAGCAAGCATTGGTTTCAAAATTGAAGCAGCATCAATTGCGCCTTCGGCAGCACCTGCTCCAACTAAAGTGTGAATTTCGTCAATGAACAAAATGATGTCGCCGCGGGTGCGAATTTCTTTTAATACTTTTTTCAATCTTTCTTCAAAATCACCACGGTATCTTGATCCTGCAACTAAAGAACCCAAATCAAGTGTGTAGAGCTGCTTATCTTTCAAAGTTTCTGGAACATCACCTTTAACAATTTTTTGGGCAAGACCTTCTACAACAGCAGTTTTTCCTACGCCTGGTTCACCAATCAAAACTGGATTATTTTTAGTTCTACGAGAAAGAACTTGCATTACTCTTTCAATTTCTTTTTCTCTACCAATTACTGGATCAAGTTTGCCATCGCGAGCAGCTTGGGTTAGGTTTCGACCAAATTGGTCCAACACAAGTGATGTTGATGGTGTTCCTTCATTTGGGGCACCAGAGGTTAATGGTTCTTTTCCTTGGTAACCAGAAAGCAATTGAATTACTTGTTGGCGAACACGATTCAAATCTGCACCAAGTTTTACTAACACTTGAGCAGCTACTCCTTCGCCTTCGCGAATAAGACCTAGCAAGATGTGTTCAGTACCGATGTAGTTGTGACCTAATTGCAGAGCTTCTCTTAAAGATAATTCCAAAACTTTTTTGGCACGAGGAGTAAAAGGGATATGTCCTGATGGTGCTTGTTGGCCTTGGCCAATTATTTCTTCAACTTGTGATCTAACAGATTCAAGTGAAACACCTAATGATTCTAGTGATTTAGCGGCAACGCCTTCACCTTCATGAATTAAACCTAAAAGAATATGTTCGGTACCAATGTAATTGTGGTTGAGCATGCGGGCTTCTTCTTGCGCAAGAACTACTACGCGTCTTGCTCGATCAGTGAATCTCTCGAACATTTAACTTAAGCCTCCTTCACTCAACTTTAGGGAAATTGTTTTTTTCCTATATATCTATAGTACGTCTCTAGATTTATTAAGCAAATTCAACCTAAAACTAGAGAAAACAGCCCTATAAGTGGTGTTGTTTTGCCTCAGGAGTAACAAGAACTAGGGGTAAGTGGTTTTGGTGCGAAATTAAAGGTGTTTGATCATTCTGGTGTTACCCAGAGTGTTTGGTTTAACTTTGTCCAAATCTAAAAACTCTGCCACACCCACGTCATATGATTGCAAAAGTTGTTGATAAATCTCTGGCTCAACTGGTGTTCCTTCAATTTCTTCAAAACCATGTTTAGTAAAAAACTTTGTTTCAAAAGTTAAACAAAAAACTCTTTTAACACCTAAGTCTTTTGCTTTTTGTAAAAGTGCTTCCAATAATTGTGTTCCGATACCTTTATTTTTAAACTCAGGAAATACCGCAACAGTTCTTACTTCAGCTAAGTCTTCCCATAAAACGTGAACTGCTCCTGCTCCAATTATTTGACCGTCTTTTTCAATGACTAAAAAATCTGGAACAGCTTCATATAAAGTAACTGTTGCTTTGGAGAGTAAACGCCTATCTGGAGCATAAGTGTCAACGAGTTTTCTTATAGTTAAAACATCTGTGGTTTTAGCCGGACGAATTTTTAATTCAGACATAGTTATTGTGGTTTAACTAGAGGAAACAAAACTGTTTCTCTGATACCTCTACCAGTTAGCATCATCAAAACTCGATCAATTCCCATACCTTGACCACCAGCTGGTGGCATTCCATATTCAAGTGCTCTTAAGAAATCTTCATCAATTTGCATTGCTTCCACATCGCCACCTGCTGCAAGTTTTGCTTGCTCGGTCAATCTTTTTCTTTGTTCAATGGGATCATTTAATTCGGTATAGGCAGTTCCAATTTCGGCACCAAATGCGACTAAGTCCCAACGTTCAGCAACTCTGTTATCTTGTCTGTGTTGTCTAGTTAATGGTGCAACATCGGTTGGAAAATCTGTATAGAAAGTTGGTAGCACTGTTTTATCTTCTAATAAGTGTTCATAAAGTTCGAGAACAACTTGTCCTCTAGTCCATTTAGGATCATGTGAAATTTTTAGTTTGTCACAAACACTTCTTAAAGTTTTCTCATCCGTATCAGCACTGATGCTTTCCCCTGTAGCTTTTGTTAAGCCTTCATAAACTTTTACTACCGGCCATTTCCCACTGATGTCATGTTCGGTGTGATTTCCTTCATCATCCCAATGCCTTGCAACTTCTTTTCCGTAAACATTTTTTGCTGCTTCTTGAATAATGCTTTGGGTTAATTCACGCATAACGTCATAATCCCCATATGCCTGATACATCTCAAGCATGGTGAATTCTGGATTATGTGAAGAATCTGCACCTTCGTTTCTAAAGTTTCGATTTATTTCAAATACTTTGTCCACGCCACCAACTAATAATCTTTTTAAATACAATTCGGGAGCAATTCTTAAAAACAATTCCATGTCATAAGCATTTATATGAGTCTTAAATGGTCTTGCGTTTGCACCACCATGAAGTGCTTGCAGCATTGGTGTTTCAACTTCAATAAAACCACGATCGGTTAAAGATTTTCTAATACTTGATACAACTTTGGAGCGAAGATGAAGCATTTCTCTAGCTTCTGGTCTAACAATCAAATCCACATATCTCATGCGAACTCTTTGTTCAGGATCATTTAATCCATGATGTTTATCTGGTAGTGGTTTTAGTGATTTTCCTGTGATTAACCAATTACTTGCTTTAACAGAAAGCTCACCTCGTTTTGTGGTAACAACTTCCCCTGTTAAACCAACATGATCACCTAAATCTACGTTTTCTTTCCATAGCTCAATTGATTCTTCCCCAACAGCATCTGCTGCAATCATCACTTGTAAATCTGCTGAGCCATCTCTTAAGGTTGCAAAAATTAACTTTCCAGCAATACGATTTAACATTACGCGTCCTGCAATTGAAACTACTTTTCCCGTTTTTGCTTCTGGTGCTAAATCCTTATTTTCATTTCTTACTTCTAAAAGTGTGTGATCGGGTTTAAAGCCAACCGGAAATGGGTCGATGCCTTGGGATTGAATCCGGGCTAGTTTTTCTCTACGGATTTGTTCTTGCTCATTCAAATCCTCAGTAGTTTCATTACTCATAGAAAACTAGACTACTTGTTCTTTTCGAAAACTAACCGTAAGCCTTCCAAGGTCAAGTCTGGTTCGTGATGAGTAATAGTGCTGGATTCTTCAACAACTAATGGCGCAAGTCCACCTGTAGCAACAACTGCTTTAACTGGACCGATTTCAGCAATAATTCTTTGCAATATTCCATCAACTTGGCCTGCAAAACCATAAAGTGCACCCGATTGCAAAGCTTCGACTGTGTTTTTTCCTATAACACTTCTTGGTTTAACAAATTCAACTTTTCTTAATTGGGCAGCTTTGCTTGCCAATGCTTCTAAAGATATTTCAATACCTGGAGCAAGTGCTCCACCCAAAAATTCACCTTTTTCACTCACCACATCAAAATTTGTGGAAGTTCCAAAATCAACCACTACTGAAGGCCCACCGTGTCTTTCAAAAACTGCTAATGAATTAGCAATTCGATCGGCACCAACTTCTTTTGGATTATCAGTAATTATTGGCACTCCAGTTTTAGTTCCTGGCTCAATAATCACAGTTTTTGTATTAGGGAAATATCTTTCCAGCATCCAGCGCATCTCTTTTAAAACAGAGGGAACTGTTGAGCAAAGGGAAATTCCAGTTACTTGAGGTTGGTCTTTTAATAATCCGTTAAAAGTTAAAATTAGTTCATCTGCTGTTGAACTGCTATCGGTTTTGATTCGCCAATGTTGAATTAATTTCTTATCGTCATAAAGACCTAAAACTGTGTTGGTATTGCCAACATCAATTGCTAACAACATTAATTACTCTCCTAGCAACTCCAAATTAGTTCGCATATTTAGCGAACAGTTCTCAGGTCACCACCTATATCCAACACTGGGGCTGAATGGGTTAAGGCACCCACGGCTAGATAGTCCACACCAGTTTCGGCAATTTTGCGTGCATTTTCAAAAGTAATACCACCACTTGCTTCCAACTTAGCTTTTTTATTGACCAAAGTTACAGCTTTCCTTAAATCTTCGATTGAGAAATTATCTAGCAAAATTAATTCAGCGTTAGCACTTAGGGCTTCTGATATTTGATCTAAGTTGTCAACTTCAACTTCAAAAGCTAGCTCTGGGAATTTATCTTTAACTTTTTCAATAGCTTTCTTTATTGAACCTGCAGCAACTATGTGATTATCTTTAATTAGGGCTTGATCATTCAAACTCATTCTGTGGTTGGTTCCACCGCCTGCTCTTACAGCATATTTTTCTAACAATCTTAATCCCGGAGTTGTTTTTCTCGTATCACGAATTTTTGCCTCTGTTCCAGAAATTTCTTTAACCCATTTATTTGTAATTGTTGCGATTCCACTTAAATGTCCAAGAAAGTTTAAAGCGGTTCTTTCTGCAGTCAACAAATCAACTGTTTCACCTTTTACACTTAGAACGCATGTTTTTGCATCTACTGTTGAACCATCAGTAACGCATTTTTCTACCTCAATTTTTTTATCACTTATGGATAGAAAAACTAAACTTGCAATATCAATTCCTGCAATTACTCCTGCTGATCTGGTAACTAAATCTAGTTGAGAAATTTGGGTTTCAGGAATTGTTGCTAAAGAAGTAACATCTACTCCACCCATTAAATCTTCAGAAATTGCTAAATCAACTAAAGCTTGCACTAATTCAGGCTCAAGACCACTTTGACGTAAATTGTCATAAACCTTACTTTTATCTGACATATCTAATTCTTTCCTATTACTTTTTCTGAGAGCACTAATTTACCCTCGTTTAATCTTCCTTGAATTCTCACGAGCCATCTTTCGTCATTTCGCTTTGGAAAATCAGATCTCCAATGAGATCCTCTGCTTTCTTCGCGTCTCAAAGCAGCATTAGTTAGAAAACTTGAAACTGTTAATAAATTAGTTGCTTCCCAGCTCTGGGTTGAAGAGGACTTAGTTGTCTTAGTGGCTAATTGCGCTAATTTGCTAATGGTTTTGTTTAGTCCGTCTGCTGATCGAACAGCTCCAGCACCAGTTGTGGTTGTTTCGGTTATTTCTTTGGTCGTTTTGCCATCAATTAAATTCGATGGAACATTTTCCATTAATGGATCACTTTGTTCAGGTAAATCTGTTAAGTGACTCGCTAATCTTTCTGCTACAACTAAACCTTCCAACAAACTGTTTGACGCTAATCTATTTGCTCCATGAACTCCTGTGTTTGCACATTCTCCGATAGCAAATAAACCTGGAATATCTGTTTTCCCAGTCATATCCGAAACAACACCACCAGAGGCATAATGTGCTGCGGGTACAACGGGAATTAAATCAACTAATGGATCAATCCCAATTTTTCGACAACTTGAAAATATG
>Ga0208223_1000413_pt1 | contig 10489 bp, 11 predicted proteins | sample LakMenE07Oct09ns_FD_150678 | JGI IMG/M metagenome (GOLD analysis project Ga0208223, IMG submission 150678) | Freshwater microbial communities from Lake Mendota, WI - 07OCT2009 deep hole epilimnion ns (SPAdes) | ecosystem: Environmental > Aquatic > Freshwater > Lake > Epilimnion/Euphotic zone ...
TCCTGTTATTCCAGCTTTTCAACCTTGAAATCCGCTATCGTAGCTATCCTTAATGAATTTAAGTCAAAATACCTAGTTAATTTTGTTTAGGTACTTATAGTTTCTACTTGCAAACAGGATTTCCATTGTGTAATAACCTCTTCCAACACCGAGTCTTCAGAATCTTTCCACTCATCGATTTTATTTAAAACCACTATCACATGCTTACAATGATTTTTTAGGTCATTAAAACTAGATTTCTGACTGTCATCCGCTGAACCGGTGACCACAAACAAACCTATATCAATTGAACTCAAAAATCTTTTAGTTTCTTCGCTATTTTCTTCTCGAATATCATCTAGTCCAGGACAATCAATAATTAAAGTATGTTCATCTAATCTGATGGGGTTACTTTTGTTGTTACTCCAGAGGTTGCACCGACCGGTGCAATTGTTTCAGCACCAAATTCGCACTCTAAAATTGCATTGATTAATGAACTTTTGCCGGCGCTAACTTTTCCTACTACAGCTATATTTAATGGATTATCGCTTGGTTTTCTTTTTTCATAAAGTTCATCAAATAATTGACTTTCATCCATTTTTTATACCTCAAAAGATAATTATAAAGAGTTGTGCCGATTGGTTTTTGGTGAATCGGCTGCACCTAAATTTTAATAGAGATCAATATCTATGATTTTTTTATATAACTATTTTTTCCAAGAAAAGTCTTCTCAAAAAACTGGGAATTTTTAGAGGGCGATACTCGTGATGTTGATATTCTAAATTCTGACTACCACATTTTTCGCATTGAAAAGGTAGGTGAAGTACATCAGATTTGTGATGCGTATTGAAACGATGATCACAGTCTTTGCAACTCGTTGTTGTATAAAAATTAGGTTTTACGCACATTTTATTATGTTAGTTGGTTTCTCAATAGCTACTGCATGTTTAATAAGATAACAATTAAAAGCAGATAAAAGCAATAATTATTTTGTTAAATTATATTAAATTTACATATATTTACATATTAACGGGTGGTATTAGTTTATTCAGGCTTTTCTTGGTCTTTATGATACTCATCAATATAATCAATAATGGCTTTTGTAAGCACTGCGCCGATTGCTACTTTCGTGACATTGGCCACTCCCGCTTGATTGAAAATTAATCCGCCTAGAAAAGACGCGCCCCATTTCAAGTAAGTTTTTTGTTCATCATTTAAGTGTTCAAACATTGCTATTACCTCTAAAAATCAGACAGTTAGTTTCAAAAATAACCAGCTAACGCTGTAGTATATTTAGAAAAAGTTTTTGTTAGTGCATAAGCTAGTCGTTAGTGGCATTAATTTAACACACCACTTAGACATATCTTGTCTAGCTGGCAACGCTTTGAACATAATGCTGATAGACTAGGAGTTACTGCTTTTAGTTAAGTTGTTCGAAGTTGAAGCGGACAATTGGCTTTGGTTACGCGGTAGGCGATTTGCTGATCGACTTTTTTGTCATCCCGTTAGGGATCGCTTAACTTTAAAGGTATTGAATATCTTAGAAGCTAAGGGATTGCTACGGAATGACAAAATTAAGGGCTAAGGCATTAAATTAGGGGCTTTGGTTTTTGAAGTTCCTTTTTTTGCAGCGGTAACTTTTAACGCTTTGCACTATTCGCAATTAGCCCTGTGTAACATTAATTACCGGCTCACTTTTTAAAACCAACCAACGGAACTAGCACTGATGGCTGACTCACTGTTAAGACAATGGACAATCCTGCAATTGATTCCTCGCTACCCAAGTCGGATCAAAATCGCCGATATTTTGGCGCAATTGCAACATCAGGCATTCAATGTGCCGACTTATCGCACTATTCAACGTGATTTGGATATGTTGGCCGCTGTTTTTCCACCGCTTACCAACGAAGCCATTAATGGCACCCATTATTGGTATTTGGATGGTAGAAATACGGTGTTGGAAATTCCAAATATGGAATCAAACACTGCTTTGGTTTTTTATCTGGCACAGCAGCAATTGAATAATCAACTGCCAACCAGTGCATTGCAAAATCTAAATGGCTATTTTAATAAGGCAGCGCAAGTGTTGGATAAGAGCAATACCGCTATTTCGCGTTGGCGTGACAAAATTAAGGTATTGCCGCAAACACAATTATTAATTGCTCCGAGTATTAATAATGAAGTGTTGGATGTGGTTTATGAGTGTTTGTTAAATAATCAAAAATTTGAGGCTAAATATTTCGGTCGGTATGATGAACAATACAAAACCTTTTTAGTTAATCCGCTGGGATTGGTTTTTAGGGGAACAGTTACTTATTTGGTTGCTACGTTGAATGAATATCAAGATATTAGAATCATGAGTTTGCATCGCTTTATTGATGCGGTTGCTACCGAACAAGTTTGTGTATTGCCAAATGGCTTTAATTTGGATGCCTATATTAAAGAAGGCCGTTTTGATTTTTTGATGGGGGATAGTATCGATTTGGAAGTATTAATTTCTGCTGATGTCGCTATTCATCTGAATGAAAGTAAATTGACCGAAAATCAACAAATTACGCCATTAGACGATGGCACTAGTTTATTTAAAGCAACGGTAAGAGATACAGGGCAGTTGCGTTGGTGGTTATTGGGATTTGCTGATCAAATTGAAGTGCTTAGCCCGAAAAGCTTGCGTGAGGAATTTAAAATTAAAGCGCAAAATATGGCTAGGAAATATGCAGTGGATGGATCTGTTGAGATTTTATAAGCCCATAAAAAAGCCGCCTCACTTTCGTGGGCGGCTTTTTGTTAGCTGACAGAGCGAATTATTTGCTCAAGTAGCTATAAACTGCATCGATAGCTTGGTCTTCAGTTAAGCCAGCTTTTTTAACTGGACCAACTTCCATGATAGCTGCGGTTGCTTTAGGCATACCGTTTTTGCCTTCTTTCAAAACTTTAGCGAATTGGTCTTTTGGCAATTTGCCAGCTTTGATCAATTCTTTTAATTGTGGGTTTGAAGCGATGTCGTGGCAAGCGCCGCAACCGCGACCGAAAGCGCGTTCGTAAATTTTTGAACCTACTTCTTCTGCTTCGTTAGCTAAAACTTGACCGCTCAAAGCCAATAACGCAGCGCCTACTACCAAACCAAATGATTTTTTCATTATTGTGTTCTCTCGTTGTGATTAACAAAGTAGCTGGGTATTTACTAAAACACGCACAGCTGATTTCAAATTAAGCGGCTAAAGGATAGGGAAAATCGTTGAAAAATTCAATCTATTTTCTGGAAAAAGGGCTTTTTCCTAATCTTCAAAAAAATCGCTGTCATTGGTATCAAATTTTTCCGACAGTTTTAGTAATACAAATAGTGCGCCCGTACCGCCAGCTTTGGGTGGTGTAGAGCAGAAAGCCAGTACATCTTTGTGTTGGCGTAACCAGAGGTTGATGTCGTTTTTTAGCACCGGTTGATTGCCGGGTGAGTTATAGCCTTTACCGTGAACAATCTGCACGCAGCGGCAGCCGTCTTCAACGCAAAAATGTAAAAAATGTAGCAACTGTTGTTGTGCTTCGCGGCTGGTGAGGCCGTGTAAATCAATATCAGCGTCTAAACCGTAATAGCCTTTGCGGAGTTTTTTTAGCACATTTTTTTGCAGGCCGGGGGCGATGAAACCTACTTTGTCTTCTTGGAATAAGGTGTCTAATCCGCCATCGACCTGTTTCTGTAAAGGGTCAACTTGTTCTAAGGGCTTAAATACGGGCACCGGACGCGGTTTTTTGTCGGGCTTTAAAATGACGGTGTTGCTGTCTAAAGCGCGGACTTTTCCAACGGTGCTTCTAAATAGAGCTAAATCGGCAGGGGAAGTGGTTTTTTTTGACACGTAAGATGCTGGTTTTGCGGTTTTTTTGCTAAGATGAATTAATTCTAAAGCCTTTTAAAGCATCATGCACATTCTGATTAGCAACGACGACGGTTATCTGGCACAAGGCATCAAAACTCTAGCCGACGCTTTATTACCTTATGCCGATGTGTCTGTGGTTGCGCCTGATAAAAATCGCAGCGCAGCTAGTAATTCTCTAACCCTTGAAATGCCGTTGCGTGCGATTACCGGTGTTGATGGTGTAGTGCGGGTTGATGGTACACCAACTGACTGTGTGCATTTGGCAATTACCGGTTTATTAGCTACTGAGCCTGATATGGTGTTTGCTGGGATTAATCATGGCGCTAATTTAGGCGATGATGTTTTGTATTCTGGCACCGTGGCTGCGGCAACCGAAGGGCGTTTTTTAGGCTTGCCTGCGGTGGCTATTTCTTTAACTTCGAGTAATCCCCAGCATTTTGAAACCGCGGCGCATGTGGCGGTAACGCTGATGAAAAAGATTATTCGCAATCCACTTCCTAAAGATACATTGTTGAATGTCAACGTGCCTGATTTGCCTTTGTCTGAGTTAAAAGGTTATCAATCAACTCGCTTAGGCCAGCGCCACAAAGCTGAGCCAGTGATTAAAGCCGTCGATCCTAGAGGTCACACTATTTATTGGGTTGGTCCGCCAGGTGCTGAGCAAGATGCAGGCCCCGGCACAGATTTTGATGCAATTAAAAACGGCTATGTATCCGTAACCCCTTTACAACTGGACTTAACCCGTTACGAACGCCTACAAGGCTTGAGTGACTGGTTAGCATTGGAGACACAGGAATGACTCGAAGTATAGAAGGTAGCGGCATGACCTCACGGCGTACCCGTGAACGAATGATTGCTCGATTACGTGACCAAGGGATTCGTAATAGCCAAGTGTTGGCGGTGATGGCTGAAATTCCTCGGCATATTTTTGTTGATGAAGCCTTGGAAAGTCGGGCTTATGAAGATACCGCTTTGCCGATTGGTCATAATCAGACCATTTCCCAGCCTTATATCGTCGCCAAAATGACTGAATTGCTGTTAGAAAATGGCACGCCGCAAAAGGTTTTAGAAATTGGCACCGGCTGCGGTTATCAGACTGCGGTTTTGGCTAATTTGGTTAAGCAGGTTTATTCGGTCGAGCGGATTGAACCATTAGTAAAGAAAGCTCGCGATTTGTTATGGAAGCTTAATTTAAAGACTATCGGTTTCAAACATAGTGATGGTAGTTGGGGTTGGCCTGAGCAAGCGCCTTTTGATGCGATTATTGCGGCGGCTGCACCGGCAGAAGTGCCGCCTGCTTTGTTAGAACAATTGGCTTTGGGTGGGGTGATGGTGATTCCAGTGGGCGGTGAAACGGGCCAACAATTACATCGAATCACTCGCACCGAACAGGGTTTTGAGGATGAAGTGATAGAGCGGGTGATGTTTGTGCCGTTTTTATCGGGCGTCAGTCGATAAGCTTGTGAGCAGTCAATTGGATTATTCCGTGGAATAATCCATCGCAATAAACAATAACAATAATAAAAACTGTGAAAACCCCAAATTATCTAATCGGTATCGATCTTGGTACTACCCATACCGTGGTGGCTTATGTAGCTAATCACGATCCTGAAAAGAACATTCAACTATTCGAAATCTCGCAATTAATCGCTCCTGGCGAAGTAGCGGAAAGGCCTTTGTTGCCTTCGGTTCGCTATCATCCGGCGCAGGGTGAGTTAAGCGCGGATGCTGGTTTTTTGCTGGCAGATGATGGTGCCGTGCTGGGTGAAGCGGCGCGATTGTTGGGTAGTAAATCACAAGGCCGATTAGTGACCAGCGCCAAAAGTTGGTTATCCCATGCTTCAATTGATCACACCGCTTCGATTTTGCCTTGGGGTAGTGATGATTCGGTGTTTAAAGTGTCACCCTTGGCGGCCAGTGCCAGTTATTTAACGCATGTTCGTACCGTTTGGGAACAGCGTTTTCCTGATGCGCCGATGGCTGAGCAAAATGTGGTGATTACGGTGCCGGCGTCATTTGATGAGTCAGCGCGATCTCTGACCTTAGAAGCGGCGAAAATGGCAGGGCTACGTGATGTGCGTTTGCTGGAAGAGCCGCAAGCAGTTTGTTACGACTGGTTACGGCGTCATGCTGGCAGTGTTAAGCCGAGTTTGGGTGATAGTCGTTTATTGTTGGTTTGCGATGTTGGCGGTGGCACGACCGATTTAACGCTGATTAAAATCCAGCACGGTGCTGCTGAACCACAATTGACCCGAATTGGTGTTGGTGATCACCTAATGTTAGGTGGCGACAATATTGATTTAACCTTAGCGCATTTGGCGGAAAGTCGTTTGCGTGTCGATGATAAAAAACTCTCAACCGCTGATTTATCGCAATTATTAGAGCAATGCCGCGTGGCGAAAGAGCGTTTGTTGGCTGCTGATGCGCCTGAGCAAGTGGCGGTGACTTTATTGGGTGGCGGTTCTAAATTAATTGGTGGTACCCGTAGCACGGTTTTAAGCAGAGATGAAGTTAGACAAATTGCCTTGGATGGTTTTTTGCCATTGTCGGATTTACAGGCTTTGCCAGATAAAAAACGCAGCGGGGTGGTGGAATTTGGTTTGCCTTATGCCGCTGAGCCTGCAATTAGTAAGCACATTGCCGCCTTTTTACAACAGCATAGCCAAGCGGCGAAACTGGCTTTAGCCGGTGAAAGCATTGTGCCTGACGCGTTGTTGCTGAATGGTGGCGTGTTTCGCAGTGAGGTGATGGTTAAGCGTTTGGTGGCGTTGTTAGCCAGTTGGCGAGAGGGGCAAACGCCGTTGTTATTGGATAACTATCATCCAGAGCTTGCGGTTGCTTATGGCGCGGTTAGCTATGCGATTGCCCGTCGCGATAAGAAAATCAAAATTGCTGGCGGCGCGGCGCGTAGTTATTTCTTGCAAGTTGATAGTGATAGTCAGCAAAGCAAGCGCGGTGTTTGTATTTTGCCGAAGGCTAGTGAAGAAGGTCATGAGGTGTTGTTGGCGGATAGGCAGTTTGCTTTGCGTGTCGGTCAGCCGGTTCGCTTTCATTTGTTATCCAATAGTGGCGATGGTGACTATCAAGCCGGTGATGTTGTTGAGTTAGATGACGAGCGCTTTCATAGTTTGCCGCCTTTAGCGGTGGCGTTTGATGGTCAGCAAAAAACCGAAATTGCTGTGCAGTTGTTAACCACTTATACCGAAGTCGGTACTTTGCGTTTGCAATGTGTGGCGGTTGATGATGCTAGTTTGCGCTGGGATGTTGAGTTTCAAATCCGTAAAAAAGCTGCGCCAGTGCTTAATCTGGATTTACCAGCGCAATTGCCACAAGCTTTGGAAGCAATTCAGCTGGTTTTTGGTGCTAAATCGAAACAAATTGATCCGCAAGCGGTGAAAACTTTACGCGTTGATTTGGAGCGGATTTTAGCGGCGCCACGCGCTGAATGGCAAACGCCGGTCTTGCGTGAGTTATGTAATGCGTTGCTGGAAGGGGCGAAATATCGCCGCCGTAGCGAGGCGCATGAACGGTTATGGTTAAGTTTGGTCGGGTTTTGCTTGCGCCCCGGTTTTGGTTATCCCTTGGATGATTGGCGGGTGGAGCAGTTGTGGAAGTTGTATCCTGAAGGTTTGCAGTTTGTGAATGAAAAGCAAAACTGGGCTGAATGGTGGACTTTGTGGCGGCGAGTGGCGGGTGGTTTAAATGCCGAGGCGCAACAAGGTATCTTTAATGATATTGCTAAATTTATTAATCCAGCCGCTGCAAGACAGGCGGGCGTGGCTAAGCAGTCTGTGATTCGTGGCTATGAGGATATGGTACGTTTGGCTGCGGCTTTAGAGCGCTTGGCGGTGTCGGATAAAGTGCAGTTGGGCGAGTGGTTGTTGAAGCGACTTGAGAAAGCGGGCGAATCTGAGCAAAGCTGGTGGGCTTTGGGGCGGATTGGTTCGCGGATTTTGTTTCATGGTCATAATCACGACGTGATTGCGCCGCAAACGATTACAGCTTGGTTTGCTCAGTTGTTGAAAATTGATTGGAAGAAACAGCCGCAAGCCGCGTTTGCTGCTACTTTGTTAGCGCGGCGTTGTGAAGATCGGGTGAGGGATATTGATGAGGCTTTACGTTTACAGGTGTTGGATAAACTGAAACAAGCTAAATCGCCTGCGTCTTGGCAGGCGATGGTGGCTGAGTTTAAAGAATTGGATGCTCAGCAAGAAAAGCAAGTGTTTGGTGAAGCTTTGCCGCCGGGTTTGAAGTTAATCGCTTAAGCTCTATTCAAAATTAATTCTAAAACCAGTTTGCTGCCAAAGTAGGCGAGTAATAACAGTACAAAGCCGATTAAAGTCCATTGAATCGCCGCGCTACCACGCCAACCGTAGCGCAAGCGGCCTATGAGTAAACCGGAAAAAATGATCCAAGCGATGATAGACAGTACGGTTTTATGGACTAAGTGTTGGGCAAATAAGTCTTCGATAAATAAGAAGCCGCTGCCTAAAGCGACGGTTAAAAACACTAAGCCTGCGCCTATCATTTGAAACAATAAAGTTTCCATGGCTTGCAAGGGTGGCAAAGCTAAAATCAGGCGTTTAGGGTGGTGGCTGCGGAGTTGTTGGTCTTGGATGGCGAGTAAAATCGCTTGTAAGGCAGCAATATTTAGTAGGCTGAAAGCGATGATAGAAGTTAAGACGTGGATGCTCATTTGCCAGCTGTGAGTTGCTAGTAAGCGAGCTTGTTCGGGGAAGATTAAATCTAAGCTTATTAAGCTGGCTGCCAGTGGGAAAATGGCAATGCCGAGTTTTTCGACCGGTTTATCGAGTGCTGCAAATAATAGAAGCAAGACGATAAATAAGCCGACTAAGGCGGCGGCATTAAAAAAGCTGAAATTAAAGTCGGCGTATTGTTGAAAAATCAATGCTATATACAAGCTGTGAAAGCCTGCACCAAACCAGCCAATCTGCATTGCTCGTCGGTGGTGGTTGTTTTGATTGAGCAGTTGTTTGGTCATTAATGCCGCTGCGCTGATGTAGCTTGATGCAGCAATGAGTCCGACGAGTAAGGTATTCATGTTTGGAATAATCAAAAGGCGTTGTGATTGGCTTATGTTAAACTAAGGCAACCGATTGTTCTAACCTCTTTGTGTTAGCTCTTATCAGCCTCATTCATAGAAAAATAAAGAAGCAGATATGTTCGATAATTTAACAGACCGCCTTAGCGGAACCCTTAAAAAATTAAAAGGCCAAGGTCGTTTAACCGAGGCTAATATCCAAGAAACTTTGCGCGAAGTGCGAATGGCCTTGTTAGAGGCTGATGTTGCTTTGCCGGTAGTGACTGATTTTATTGCTCAAGTTTCTGAGCGTGCCTTAGGTCAAGAGGTCCAAACTAGCTTATCGCCTGGTCAAGCATTGATTAAGATCGTGCAGGGCGAGTTAGTTCGAGTGATGGGCACGGCTAATGAAGAGTTAAATCTTCGCACTAATCCACCTGCGATTGTGTTGATGGCGGGTTTGCAAGGGGCGGGTAAAACCACTACTGTTGCTAAATTAGGTCGCCATCTTAAAGAAAAGAAAAAGAAAAAAGTCGGTGTGGTCAGTGTTGACGTTTATCGTCCAGCAGCGATTAAGCAATTAGAAACTTTGGCTAATGATGTTGGCTTAAAGTTTTTTGAAAGTGATATTTCTGAAAATCCGGTTGATATTGTTAATCGTGCGGTTGAAGCGGCGAAGCGTCAGTTTATTGATGTTTTGATTGTCGATACAGCGGGTCGTTTGCATGTCGATGACGAGATGATGACCGAAATTAAAGCCTTACATGCGGCAATTAAGCCAATTGAGACTTTGTTTGTGGTCGATAGCATGACTGGTCAAGATGCGGCGAATACTGCAAAAGCCTTTCATGATGCTTTGCCATTAACTGGTGTGATATTAACCAAAGCCGATGGTGATGCGCGTGGCGGGGCGGCGTTATCGATTCGTCAAATTACCGGTAAGCCGATTAAGTTTATTGGTGTTGGTGAAAAAACCGATGCTTTAGAGCCGTTTCACCCTGATCGACTCGCTTCACGTATCTTGGGTATGGGCGATGTGTTGTCGCTGATTGAAGATATTGAGCAAAAGGTTGATAAGAAAAAAGCCGAGCAATTGGCTAAAAAAATCCAAAAAGGTAAATCTTTCGATCTTAATGATTTGAAAGAGCAGTTGGAGCAAATGCAAAACATGGGTGGCATTAGCGCCATGATGGATAAATTGCCTGGTATGGGTAATATTTCAAAAAGTGTTAAAGAAAAAGTTAACGATCGGGATTTGATTCGTCAAATCGCGGTAATTAACTCAATGACGCCGCAAGAAAGACGTTTTCCTGATTTGATTAAAGGCAATCGCAAACAACGGATTGCAACGGGTTGTGGTCAAGATATTCAAGCGGTTAACCGTATCTTGAAACAGCATCAGATGATGGAAAAAATGATGAAAAAATTCAGCAAAGGCAACGTTGCTAATATGATGCGTGGGCTGAAAAGTAATATGCGCGGTATGCGGGTGTAATTTTTCCTTCACTTATGCGAAAAATTGCGTAGAATAGTCAGATTAAATTTAGATTAAATGTTTTATAAGGTATTCAAATGGTAAGCATTCGTTTGTCCA
>Ga0208223_1000416_pt1 | contig 10446 bp, 10 predicted proteins | sample LakMenE07Oct09ns_FD_150678 | JGI IMG/M metagenome (GOLD analysis project Ga0208223, IMG submission 150678) | Freshwater microbial communities from Lake Mendota, WI - 07OCT2009 deep hole epilimnion ns (SPAdes) | ecosystem: Environmental > Aquatic > Freshwater > Lake > Epilimnion/Euphotic zone ...
GAAGACCAAACCTTGTCACGCATGACCATCGTTACTGCTGGCTCCGAAGCAGTCATAGAACAAATCATTAAGCAATTAAACAAACTGGTGGACGTAGTCAAAGTACTGGATTTAAACGATGGAAAATTCATAGAACGTGAATTGATGTTAGTTAAAGTCAAAGCCACCAGCGCGTTTAGAGAAGAAATGAAGCGCATGTGCGACATATTCCGTGGCCGTATTATCGATGTGGCCGACGGCAGCTTTACCATTGAGCTTACCGGCTCAGGCAATAAGCTTGATGCTTTTATCGAAAGTTTAGATAAAGCAGCGATCCTAGAAACCGTGCGCACTGGCGCGTCGGGCATAGGTCGAGGTGACAGAATTCTAAAAGTTTAAGTTTTAAAACCCCCTTATATTTATTAAGCAATTGCATAGAAAGGCGACACAAAATGAAAGTTTATTACGATAAAGACGCGGACCTTGGTTTAATCAAAGGCAAAAAAGTAACCATCGTTGGCTACGGCTCACAGGGCCATGCGCATGCAGCCAATCTAAAAGACAGCGGCGTTAACGTCACCATAGGTTTACGCAAAGGCGGCAGCTCATGGGCGAAAGCCGTGGCCGCTGGTCATAATGTTTTAGAAATTGCCGAAGCCACCAAACAAGCTGATGTAGTCATGCTGTTATTGCCTGACGAAACCATGCCACAAATTTTTGATGCGGACGTAGCGGCCAACTTGAAACAAGGCGCCACACTGGCCTTTGCTCACGGCTTTAACATTCATTACAACCAAATCACACCAAGAGCAGACTTAGACGTCATCATGATCGCTCCTAAAGGCCCAGGCCACACCGTGCGCTCAGAATACTTAAAAGGCGGCGGCGTACCTTCATTAATTGCGGTTTATCAAGATAAATCAGGCAAAGCAAAAGCCTTGGCCTTGTCTTATGCAGCGGCCAACGGCGGCACCAAAGGTGGCGTCATTGAAACCGATTTCCGTGAAGAAACTGAAACAGATTTGTTCGGCGAACAAGCAGTGTTGTGTGGCGGCGCGGTTGAATTGGTTAAAGCCGGTTTTGAAACTTTGGTAGAAGCAGGCTATGCGCCTGAAATGGCTTACTTTGAATGCTTGCACGAACTTAAATTGATCGTGGATTTGATGTACGAAGGCGGCATTGCCAACATGAATTACTCCATTTCAAACAACGCAGAATACGGTGAATACGTAACCGGTCCAAAAGTCATCAATGACGAATCACGTTACGCCATGCAAGAATGTTTAGCTAACATTCAAAACGGTGAATACGCGAAACGCTTCATATTAGAAGGCCGCACCAACTACCCAGAAATGACCGCTCGTCGTCGTTTGAATGCAGCCCATCCAATTGAGCAAGTAGGCGGGCAATTGCGTGCCATGATGCCTTGGATTGCTAAAAACAAATTAGTAGACCAAGCCAAAAACTAAGGTAGCAATAGGTCTTTAGACTTTAAGCTAGGCGGGAAGCGATGATAGCCTCCCGCCTTTTTTATTAGGGGTTGCCATGAACATAGCCGTTCTGTCTCAATACGTCCTGCCCAAACAAGCCATCACTGCGCTTGCAGGCAAGTTAGCCCACCTACAGGGCGGCCGATTAACGGCAGCCGTGATACGCTGGTTTGTGCAACGCTACCAAGTCAACATGACGGAAGCGCAGAACCCAGACATACTAGCTTACAAAACCTTTAATGCCTTTTTTACGCGCGCACTAAAACCCGGGGCACGCCCCTTGGCCACGGCTGACTTTATTAGCCCGGTAGATGGACGCATCAGCCAACTGGGTCGGATTGATATCGATCAAGTGTTTCAGGCCAAAGGCCATAGCTACTCAACAACGGCATTATTAGGCGGCAATAAAAACCTGGCTAAAAAATTTGAAAACGGGCAATTTGCTTGCCTGTACTTAAGCCCCAAAGACTACCATCGCATCCACATGCCATGCGACGGCACGTTAAGAAGCATGACTTACGTGCCTGGCGCCCTATTTTCAGTCAACCCCACTACGGCTGAAGGTGTGCCAGGGCTGTTTGCTCGTAATGAGCGGGTGGTGTGTGAATTCAGCTCAGCGCAGCATGGCTTGTTTATCATGGTCTTGGTCGGAGCGACCGTAGTAGGCAGCATGGCGACGGTCTGGCACACTAGCCAAAACGGCATCGTTAATCCACCAAGAAGCCGCAAACCACTGTGCTGGTTTTACGACAACAAAAACATTACATTAAGGCAAGGTGATGAGATGGGCCGCTTTTTACTAGGCTCCACGGTGGTAATGTTATTCGAAAAAGACGCACTGGCATTCAATGCCGAATGGCAAGCGGCTCGCCCTATTAAAATGGGCGAATTGATGGGCAATAAAAAATTAGCCAATTAGGCCCAAGCCACTACTTAGCTGGCTTGTGGTGCAAATGGGCGGCCAATTCATTGAGCGCAGACTCGTAAACCCCGCGCTTAAATTCAATCACGTCTTCTAAAGGCACCCAGTATTCAGTCCAACGCCAAGCATCAAACTCAGGATGCTCACTGGCACGCAATGACACGTCGCTGTCACGGCCAACCATGCGCAATAAATACCAAATTTGCTTCTGGCCTTTGTAACTGCCGCGATACTCCCGCTTAATCCATGAGCTTGGCACCTCATAGCGCAACCAATCTTTGGTACGACCTAAAATCTGCACGTGCTGAGGCGCCAAACCGACTTCTTCCATCAGTTCACGGTACATGGCCTGCTCCGGACTTTCACCGTGATTGATGCCACCTTGAGGAAATTGCCAAGCATGTTCACGAATACGCTTGGCCCAAAAAACCTGATTGCTGGCATTACATAAAATAATGCCTACATTCGGGCGAAACCCGTCTCGATCTAACATAACGTTATACTGCCTAAATTATTTACTGCAATTTTTTCATATTTTGCACATTATTGAAAGCAACCATTTACGTATAATAGCCAAGCGTATGAATACACTAGCAATTAAAATTTTCGATTCCATGTCCGCTAAGCAGATTTTGTTTTGCCGCCTGCTGTGCTGCACACTATTTTTAATCACGCCGCCTAGCCTAGCGCGTGAAATTTCGTCATACGCTTACATTACCAACCAAGGCGAGGACACGGTATCGGTCATCGATACCGCAAGCAACAGCGTTAGCCAAACCATAGCCGTGGGCAAAGGGCCGGTTGGCATTGCTGTCTCAGCCAGCATGCAGCGAGTTTACATTGCCAATGTTGAAAGCCAAGAAATCAGCGTGATCAACACGCAGAACAACAGCGTGATACAAACAATAAAGATTAACGGTGCGCCTGTAGGATTAGCCCTTTCGCCTGACAACAGCACCCTGTATGTCGCCGATTGGTTTGCCAATAAAGTGCTGGCCATCAGCACCCAATCGCCGACCACGCTACGCGAGCTCAACGTCGGTGATGCGCCAGCCGGATTAGTAGTCAGCCCAAATAACAAATGGTTGTATATCGCCAACCGCGATAGCGATGACGTTGCCATTGTCGACACCGCCACTTTAAGCATAAAAAAACGCATCAAAGTCGGCTCACATCCCTTCGGCTTAGCCTTGAGCAACAGCGGCAAACTGCTGGTGAGCGTCAACGTGAGGGACGACAGTATTAGCCTAATTAACAGTAAGACTTACAGCCAGCAAAAAATTAAGGTGGGCTACCACCCCTACTGCGCCGCCATCACGGCCGATGAAAAACTGCTTTTCGTGAGCAACACCCAAGATGACAGCGTGTCGGTGATAGACTTGGCTAGCAATAAAATCATCAAGACGATTGCTGTTGGCAGCACCCCAGAAGGCATCAGCATAGACCCGATTAATCAACGTGCCTACGTGGCCAATTGGGGCAGCAATAACGTCAGCGTAATTGACGTTAACAGCCTGCAAGTGCTGACTTCCATCAAAACCGGTGAAAAAAGCCGCGCATTCGGCCAGTTCATCTTGCTGAGCCCTTAATATCAAGTGGATTAAAACAAGGTTTATAGGCCAGGGTATTTTTAAAAAGCCCTGTTCTCAATTATAATGAAGCGTCGTACCAATCAATCACTCTCTGCTTGAGAGACACGGAGAAATAAATAAATGAAAAAGATTTTAGCCCTTTTAACTTTGAGCTTAAGCATCAGCCTATTGCCTAACTTAGCTAGTGCCCACGGCCCATCACCACAAAAAATTGAAAAAAGCGTCACCATCAAAGCCGATCCAGCAAAAGTTTGGGCTACCGTTAAAGACTTCGGTACCGCTCACCTTTGGTTGCCAGGCGTGGCTAGCACCAAATTAGAAAAAGTGGGCGAAGACACGTTTAGAACATTAACTTTCAAAAGCGGTGGCAACGTCTACGAAAAATTACGTAGTATCGATAACGACAGCATGCGTCTTAAATACGAGATTGTTTCTGGCACCTTACCACTGACCGATTTTAACAGCAGCATGACCGTGACCAAAGGTCCTGGTGCCGGCGAAAGCACAGTCACCTGGGTGGGCCGCTTCTACCGTTTGTACAAATTAAACCCGCCTATTCCTGAAGGCCAAGATGACGCAACAGCGGTCAAAGCCATCAACGATATTTTTGATGCAGGTTTAGCTAACTTGAAAAAAGTAAGCGAAACAGCGAAATAAAAATTACTTTAAAGTTAATTTAATGCATGCAAAATTGTTTGTTATGAGGCACTATGTTATTCATTGCTACTGATATACCATCATCTGTATCAATAAAGCTGCTTTAAAAAAATTACGCAAATTGCATGGCTTAAGTATATTTAATTTTAAAAAGGGAATAACCATGAAAAAACAACAAGGTTTTACGCTGATTGAATTGATGATAGTGGTGGCAATTATTGGTATTTTGGCTGCCGTTGCAATTCCGCAATACGGTAACTACGTATCACGAACACGTGCGGCCGCAGCAATGGCAGAACTGGCTTCAGCAAAAACGGCAGTTGCACTTTGTTCGCAAGAACTGGGCACATTAACCGGCTGCAACGCAGGTGCAAATGGCGTGCCTACCTTGGCCACCACGGCCAACATTACCGTTGTAACCAGCATAACAAATGGCGTGATTTCAGTCACAACGGGCGCCACTGCGGCAGATGGCACGGCTTTAACCATAGTGGATACGCCCACTACGCCAGCAGATGGTGCAAACATGCTATGGACTAATACAGGCACAGTATGCAATGCAGTTCGAGGTTTAAAAGTTGGCCAAGGTGATTGCCAAGCGGCCCCAGCAACTTAATTGACTGCGGCATGGCGTTAATGCAATTTGTTTAAATTCAAGCGTGATGCAAAGTAATAAAAAAGCCCTCAAATGAGGGCTTTTTTATTACCTGTCCTAAGTTTCTTTACGCCTCCTTATTTTTCTCTAAAATTAGCCACCCCATCCCAATCAGCATCGGCTAGATTCGACTGAAAATGGACTATGCGCTCCATGTAAATAGCATAGAGTCGGCATAGTGGCTGAGCTTGGGATAAGCTTTTAAACAAGGCTTCGGCCAGCGGCCAATCTTGATTTCGGTATGCGTCCAGTGCCACAAGGTATTGTTGCAGATCCGTCAGCGCCGCTTCATTCACTTCTTCTTTTTCACCCAATACCTCATAAATCGCCAGTGGTTTTTTTCTACCTTTAACCCGGACTCTGTCTAGCTCTCTGTAAACAAAATCCGGCGCCAACACTTTGGTGTCTTCACTAACGATGATGCTGACAGCATAATATTTTGTTAAAGCCTCTAGGCGCGAGCCCAAATTAACTGCATCCCCTAATACGGTGTAAGCCATACGAAAGGTTGAACCCATGTTACCCACCACCATGTCGCCGCTATTAAGCCCTATGCCTATGCGTATAGCCGGCCAGCCTTGTGCAGCAAATTCATCTTGCAAACGTGCCAAGGAGGCCGTCATAGCTAAGGCAGCTTGCACCGCATGTGTCGCATGATGATTGTCAGCCACAGGCGCCCCCCAAAATGCCATGATGGCATCGCCCATGTACTTGTCTATGGTGCCTCGGTGCTGATGAATAGCCTGTGTCATAGGAGTGAGAAAGCGATTCATCAGTAGACTCAGCTGCTCTGGCGCCATCCCTTCGGCGATGGAGGTAAAGTCACGCACGTCTGTAAACAACACCGTCATATGCCGACTTTGGCTGGCTAATGAATAACTATTGGGGTTTTGAGCCATTTCATCCACCAATTCCGGCGGGATGTACAAGCCAAACAAACGACCCAATTGGCGTTTAAGCCGCGACTCAAAAAAGAAACCATAAGCCATATTAAAAAAGTACAGCGTGCTTATCGTCACCAGCAAAGCAGCCAAGGGTAGCGCCAAATTTCCGGCTTGCCAGGCCAGCCAATTTAAGCCCAAAAATAGACCTAAGCATAGCGCGGTGAGCATTGTGGCCGAACTAGGGCTTAAGTTAGGCAAGCAAAAAGCCAGCAGGCTTCCCACTAACAAAAGCAATATGAATTCTATGCCTTGGGTATAGGCCGGGTTTTGTTTGATGTTGCCGTCCAATATGCCGGCCACCATATTGGCGTGCACCTCCACCCCTGGGTAGACATTTTGCATGGGTGTGGCGCGCAAATCCATCAAGCCCGCAGCCGTGGTACCCAGTAAGACTATTTTATTTTTAAGGGTGGCTTTGTCCACATTATTGGACATCACGTCGGTGGCAGACACGTAACGAAAACTGCCTTGTGCCCCACGGTAGGGAATCAATGCAGCCATGTCATCGTTTACTGGGATACGATTTTTACCAATAAACAGTTGCTCGGCATCGGCATCCACGGTAAGGGCTGGCTTAGTTGAACGAGCGCCAGCCGGTTCATTGGCCGCTCGAGCTACGGCACTGGCAAAGGCTTCGTAAACTTGATCATGGTATTGCACCAACATGGGCAGCCTACGGGAAATGCCATCTTGATCTGGGCTGGCATTAAAATGGCCGGCGGCATAGGTTTGCGCTTGTAAATTGGCTAAATTGGCCGTGTAGCCGCTGGCCTGCATTAAGCTGACTGGCTGATCCTTAAAGTAAGCTGCCGACAGAACCGGCGCAGGCAAGGTGCCGACTTTGGCTTCCCCTTCTTGCAAAAATACATAGGCCAACACCACTTTACGGTTTTTTAAACTGTTGGCGAACAGCTGATCGTAGTCCAAACTCGGGCTTAATTTTTCTATGGCCGCACGCAAGCCCTGATCTTGACTAAAGTGCTCACTTTGTATGGCTTGCATGCCTTGCAAGCCCGAACTTAAGTCGGGCTCGGCAAACACCGCATCCATCCCTAACACCTGAACCTGATAATCGTCGAACAAGCGATCGACTAAATGCGCCAACTTATTTCTAGACCAAGGCCAGTGCCCCTGCTGTTTAAGGCTTTTTTCATCAATATCGACAATGACAATGCGCTCATCTAGACTGTTGGGCATAGTCATATTGAGCCTGGTATCGTAGCTCCATAACTCCAACTTAGTGACCGGCGACAGGGGCAGCACACCACTGACATGCAGCAACATCAACAAGACGATGAGCAAGCCTATCAATGCACGAATAGTGTGTCGCTTGCTAGAAAATTTCAAGGTAGGCATAGGGCTTAAAGTTAGGCCGGTAAGTTAATGGTTTAGCGTGAAGACTAATGCTATTATTTGTCTGATTGGAACAGCATAATGCATATCCAAATTATTTAATAGCCAAGCCCAAAAACGGCTTGCTGCCTTTTTAAAATAGATGACAGCCATGCAAGCACAAGCCCCTTTAGAATTAATTCGCGGCGACAGCCATGACGTCCGCGCCAGCGTAATTTGGCTGCATGGCCTAGGGGCAGACGGTTACGATTTTGCCCCCGTGGTGGACATGTTAAACCTAGCCCAGGTGCGCTTTATTCTTCCGCATGCGCCGTCCATGGCAGTGACACGCAACAATGGCTACGTCATGCCAGCCTGGTACGATTTGTACGCCCCCAGCGAGTCGCAACAAGAAGATCTTGCGGGCATAACCCGCAGTGAAGACTACCTAACCAGCTTGATAGAAAATGAAATCAAGCGTGGCATAACCAGCGATCAAATTGTGCTGGCGGGCTTTTCCCAAGGCGGGGCCATCGCATTGCATAGCGCTACTCGCTACCCAAAAAAATTAGCCGGCGTGCTAGCCCTGTCCACTTACTTACCCCTTAAGGCCACTTTGGCAAAACAAGCCCATGCGGCCAATCTGGCAACGCCTATCTTTATGGCGCACGGCAGAGCCGATGACATTATCAGCTTGGATAGGGCCCTGGCATCATGCTTAAGCTTGCAAGAGAGTGGCTTTACCGTGCAATGGCATGAATACGCCATGGCACACAGCGTCTGCGCAGAAGAAATTAATGATATACGCTTATTTTTAACAGGGCTTTTGCAGCAGGATTTGGTAGAATAAGCACTGTGTAAACTAGGCAAGCGCATCATGACCACAGCAAAATCGAACACCCAGAACTTGCCATTAAATGACTCTTTAGCATCTATGCCGCTTAATTTTGAGCAGGCTTACGCCGAACTAGAACAAATTATTGCGCAAATGGAAGCAGCACAACTGCCCTTGGATGCCAGCCTAGCTGCCTACCAACGTGGCAACAGCTTGCTGCAATTTTGCCAACAGTCCTTGCTGGCAGCGGAGCAACAAGTGCAAATTTTAAATGAGCGCAACCAACTACTCGCTTACAAAAGCCAAGATCCATCATGACAGCAAATGCAAGCCTTGCCGATCAAGTCATGCAGGCCTTTCCCGAGTGGGTGGCCAGCAAACAGCAGCGCATAGAAGACCTGCTTGAGTTGTGCTTACCGCCAGCAAGCACGGCACCAAGCACCTTGCACAGCGCCATGCGCTTCAGCGCCTTAGATGGTGGCAAACGCATACGTGCACTGCTCTGCTACGCGGCAGCCGAACTCACTGACTGCGAGCCGCAAATAGCCGATGCGGCCGCCTGCGCGGTTGAACTCATCCATGCCAATTCCTTAGTGCACGATGACATGCCTTGCATGGACGATGACGACTTGCGGCGCGGTAAGCCGAGTTGCCATAAGCAATTCGATGATGCCACCGCCCTGCTGGTGGGCGACGCCTTGCAAACCATGGCTTTTGAAGTCATCTCCGATGCCAAACTCTATAGCAACAGCAAACTGACGGCCTACCAACAAATGCGCTTGGTTAACCTATTGGCCAAAGCCACCGGCTCCACCGGCATGGCGGGCGGACAAGGCATAGACTTGGCTTCAGTAGGAAAAACCCTAAGCCAAGCCGAACTTCAAACCATGCATCAAATGAAAACCGGCGCACTGATACAGGCCTCCATCTTGCTTGGCGCCATCGGTGCCAACGACGCCCAATTGTTGGCTATTCGGAATTTTGCAAACGCGGTAGGTTTGGCCTTCCAAGTGGTGGACGACATCCTAGACGTGGAAGCCGACAGCGACACCTTGGGCAAAACGGCAGGCAAGGATGCCGACAGCAACAAGCCCACCTACGTTTCCATTCTAGGTTTAAGCGCAGCCAAGCAACATGCAAAAATGCTTTACGAGCAAGCCATCAGTGCACTTGCCCCATTGGGCAGCAAGGCGCAACGATTAAGAGAGCTGGCCGGCTTCATTACCCAGCGTAGTTTTTGATGTTAACGGGCTTCAATAAAATTAACTAGCCAGCATTTTAGGAATTCTTCAAGTGACGCCTTTACTCGACAGCATCAATAGCCCCTTGCAGCTTAAGGCATTAAACCGCAAGCAACTCAAGTCTTTGGCTTTAGAATTGCGCGCATTTATCGTAGACAGCGTGGCTAAAACAGGCGGGCACTTAGCTTCAAATTTAGGCGTAGTAGAACTGACTGTGGCCTTGCATTACGTCTTCAACACGCCTGATGACAAACTGGTATGGGACGTAGGCCACCAAACCTACCCACATAAAATATTGACTGGCCGCCGAGAGGCTATGGCGAATTTACGTAAAGCCAAAGGCATAGCCGGTTTTCCTAGACGCAACGAAAGTGAATACGACGCTTTTGGCACCGGGCACTCCAGCACCTCTATTTCAGCTGCACTAGGCATGGCCGTAGCTGCACAAAAAGCCGGGCTTGAACGCCGCGCAGTGGCCATCATAGGCGATGGCGCCATGACAGCAGGCATGGCCTTTGAAGGCCTGAACAACGCCGGCAGCATGGACGCGAATCTGCTGGTCATACTCAACGACAACGACATGAGCATCTCCAACAATGTCGGCGCCTTAAACAATTATTTATCTAAATTATTGTCCAGTCGCTTTTATGGCTCCATCAAAAAATCCGGTAAAAAAATCTTGTCCACCATGCCACCCGTCATGGAGTTTGCCAAGCGTGCCGAAGAGCACGTTAAAGGCATGGTGTTGCCCAGTACTTTATTTGAAGAATTTGGTTTCAATTACATAGGCCCGGTAGAC
>Ga0208223_1000421_pt1 | contig 10383 bp, 15 predicted proteins | sample LakMenE07Oct09ns_FD_150678 | JGI IMG/M metagenome (GOLD analysis project Ga0208223, IMG submission 150678) | Freshwater microbial communities from Lake Mendota, WI - 07OCT2009 deep hole epilimnion ns (SPAdes) | ecosystem: Environmental > Aquatic > Freshwater > Lake > Epilimnion/Euphotic zone ...
GGCTCGGAGGTCAAAACCAGTAAGGTTTCGAGGGTTTCTTCGCCAAGTAACAATCGGCTGGACTTGCTAAGTAATTCCTCCTGCGCTGATTCCTTATCGAAATCCTTCAGAGGCTTAACTTCCCCGGTACAAGCCGGGTAGCTTCTTACGAAGTCTGCTTTCCCTAAGATGTTGATTGCAGCGGCCACATCTCTGGGTAAAGTACATCCACACTCTAAACATTTATGAGTGCGGGTTGATAAACTTTTTTTAACACGATTGCCACAGCGAGGACAATCTTGGCTGGTGTAAGCTGGTTGAACTTTGATAAACTCTCGGTTGGGAGCTTTCATTTTCGTTTCAAGAAAACCAGTTAATTGTCCCAAACTAGCATCAGCAAAGGATTTATTTAATCCCCCTTTGGCTTTTGCGTTATTGCGTTCGTAGCCTTTACCGTCTTCTCTTTTTTTCGGTTTAGGTCGTCGCATTAAATTCTTTAAGTTGAGGTCTTCTACGGCTACAGCGCCATGATTTTTGACAATATCGGTACTTAGGGCATGATTAAATCCTTTGCGTTGTCTTGCTATTTTTTCGTGAGTTTTGGCAACTTTAGCACGAGTTTTAGCGAGATTTTTGCCGTCTTTATTTTCCCCTGCTTTATACTGTCTAGCGGTTTTTCTTTGCAGTCTTGCTAGTCTTTTTTGCTGTTTTCTATAGTATTTGGGCGGGTCAATTTGTTGGCCGTCGCTGGTACTAATTATATATTCTAGTCCTACGTCAATACCGATCGCTTTATCGGAATCAGGTAGATCATTTACTTCAAATTCACCAAATAGACTTAGATAATATCCCGATGGGTATTTGATAATTGATACGGTAGAGGCTTTTCTGTCACCCCACCGAATGTTTAAGGTATTGTTGACAATCTTTAAATCGCCTAATGTTTTACTACAGCTACCTATAGATATTTTATTCTCTTTTCTAACAGCGCAATCGCTGATCTCAGAATAAAGAGATTTAATTTTATCTTCTTTTCTTTTAAATCTAGGAAGTTTTCTGTCTAAATTCTTTTTATCGAGTTTGGTGTAAGCTTTCCAAGAATCAGCAAGCTTTTTTAAAATCCCTTTGACAAAAGCCATAGGAATGTCTTTGCATAGTTCTGGACATTTTTCTTTTGTAATACAGCCACATAACCCAAAATAATTATCAGATTTTAACCGGCGTTGAATAGGGACATGAACAGGATAAGAGTGACCTGCTTTTTGTCTTTTTTCTCTAGCTATCTGTATTTTAACTTTTTGCTTGCCAGTTAAATATTTGGGGGTGTAAAGGGGATTAGGAAGGGATTTACCTTTTTCGTTTTTCAGGGAGTCAATAAATTGAGGTTTTTTAGCTAAACGACGTTTAACCCGTTTAACTGGTTTTCCTGTTATTTTCTCAAGCTCGTCGTAATACTTATTAAGCTGATATTCCATCAGTAGCTCTAGCCCAAAATTCCAAACAGCTTTAAGCTCGTCCATCCAGCGATCAATATAGGTTCGCTGAGTGGCATTAAGGTTAAGCTTTATGTCTGCGATGGTTTTCTTTACTAGCATTTGTCAATAAGCTAACGAGCCTGTATCCCATGATATATTATTATTAACAATTCTAGCACGTCCCACAAATATTATGATAGAAATTCTTCAAAATACTTTACTTAAAAGTTTGCCGATCGATTCTAACTCAGATAATTTGCCTAGCGATTTTCAGACAATTTCAATTAAGGCAGGAACTAAAATTGATTGTAACTGGGTTAAAGCAGCAGAAAACAATCACTGGATTTTAGAGTTAAAAACGCCTCAATTAGGACGTTTTAATTGGTATGTGTTCCGTGATCATGTTAAAGTTGAACAGGGCGAGCCTGAAATCGCTTCGAGAGTGCCGATTAATTGGAGAAATCCCAATATGAAAATTAGTCGTTATTTTTCTGTTGGGGAAGTTACTAAAAATGATGCTAATCGGATTCCGATCGCAGGTAGTGATATCGAAGCAAATATTTTAAGACTTGCTAGGGAGCTTGATAAAATCCGAAATGATTGGGGGTCTGGAATTATCGTGACTAGCTGGTATCGCCCACCAGCAGTTAATAAATCCGTTGGGGGAAGTCGTAACTCTCAGCATCTTTACGGGCGAGCAGTGGATATTAAGCCAGCAAGTAAAGATTTAATCCAGTTCCAATCTTTTCTTGATCGATATTGGTACGGGGCGCTAGGCTACGGCGCTAGAAAAGGCTTTGTTCATGTTGATACTCGCAACGGAAAGGGATGGAAGGATGAAGGTAGCAAAGGAGTTCGATGGAACTATTAAACAAATCCTAGTCTAGCCCGCAAACAAGGAGCTATCCGCTCTAGAGATTCTTTCAGGCTTAAGGAGTTTTCCTCGCTATCTTCCCCAGTTTTTACTCGCCGCCACTCAAGTAAGTCTTTGGGGCGGCTTTTTAGCCTGACTTGTGGCTCGCCGTATCGATCGCGCGGTAGAAATTCAGGTTCCATGTCTTCTAATAAATTCCCCCGATGCTTATTGTACCAATCTAAAAATCCTTCTGGAAAATTCCGAAAAACATCGCCCGGCGCGGAATTTTCCTCTTTTAAAGATAATTGATACAAAAATACCCCGTATCTTGATCGTATTGATTGAGAAGTGTTTTCTATATGTGATAAAGCGTTTTCAATTTGCGATCGAGAACTGTTAGCGATCGCTTCCTCGATTCGTTTATCTAAATAAATTCCCAATCTTTTGATCCGATTAAGAATGGCCTCCGGAATTTGATCATCATCACCACCGTCCTCGGTCTGGGGGGTATGTTTTGTTTGAATAGTTTGAGGAGATTCAGACTCTTTATCTGGCAAGGGTTTCGGGTCGTCTTTTTTTCTATCTTGATAATGGATTATCGGTTCTGATAATCCATTATCATTTTTGATAATGGATTCTCCACTTTGATAATTGCTATCAGAATTGAGAGTAATTACCAGAGTTCCGGTTTCAATATTAATTTGCCCTTTTTGCTTTAGCTTAGCCAAAGCTTTATAAACCGAAACGGTGGGAAGTTCCCAACGAGCGGCAAAATCTTCTACAATAAACTTAATTGGTTTGTCTCCAAACGGATTCTCTACTTTCAATCCCAAAAGGACATAAGCTGTGTTGTTGATCAGCCCGGCTTGTTTCATTTCCTTGAGGTCTTTTTCTTGGAGAGCGTAGAATTTACCTTGAATCTTTGAATGTGTCATAATTTTAAAAGCGATAGATGGGTTCATAGTTTTGTCCCTTAAAAAAAGCCACTAAAAAGTTTTTAGTGGCTTTTTACTTACTTGAGCAACCCTTCGGCTTCTCTGGAAATTGGCCGAACCTTAACCTCTGATTGCGGCTTAAAAGTGATTAACCGTTCGTATTGGTTTCGCCCTGATTCATCCTTGCCAGTGCAACGACTAAAGTAAATTGTTGCGCCGTAGGAATTTTCAGGGGAACGACGCACAAAACGATTACCTCCCCACAGAACAGTTGCGACCCCGTAGTTATCCACTTTCTCGATCGCCGCTCCGATTTCTTCCCAATTAAATGAGTGAAAATCTTCTAAAAAAGCTTGGTAATTGGGAGCGCTTCGGGTACTCATACCTGATTCTAAAGCGACGGCAATTCGCTCTAAATGCCGCTCGATTGAGTTAAATAAATCAATCAATTCTTGATTCATAGTTTTTTAATCTCCCCAGTGATTAAATCTTGAGAAAAAGTGTATCGTTCATCCAAATCATTGAGATTGAAAGCCTCTACCAATACCCTTTGCACACGGGGATAGTAACGGGTTGTAAACTCTATTTCTGGCCGATGCCAGAAGTAAGTGTTTCTGATTTCTCGTTCACAAGCGACTGTGCAGTGCATAATTAATCTCCTTGTGGGTAAATATGGGGAAAGTGAATACGGCTGTGCTTTTCAGATGCCTCTTTTAAGTTTTGATACCAGCTATCTAAGTCGATACCATTGGGAGTAATTCCCTCCCAATCTTTTCGGTAGTGTTTAAGTAAGTAATCCGCAACGTCCCAATCAATTGGAACCCAAAAATAATCTAAGTTTGAGTAGTCTTCTGACATTATTTTTTTCCTCGGTAAATTCGCTTGTTTAGGTCAAAGTACAGGTGATTAATTTTTAAACTGCGTGGGGATTCCACGGTTAAAGTGTAGCCGTCGGGTAGTCGCTTGATTCCCTTAACTATGAAAGTTCTGGAATTTTCATAGCGAGCAAGCCTGATTAAGTCACCGATTTTAATCTCGGAAATAGGCACGTCATAGTATGGGCGATGTTTCATAGTTCCCCCTGGGATTGCAATTCAGCAAGCTGTAAGAGTTGCTCTTGAAAATCTGTCAAAAAACCGCAAGCATTGGAACCGACGCTCACAACTAAACCTTTAATCGTGTCGCCATCCACTTGACTGGGCAACCGATCGCCTTTTAACCACAATTCTTCAAGTCGAACCTGTAAGCCTACGGCAAATTGTCTTTGTTCTGGTGGCAGAACGATTTCTTTTAGATCAAAGTGCCGTTCAATAATTTCGTTGCCAGTTATGTCTCGGCAAGTGCAAGTAAATTCCCCGATGTGAAAAACTACAAACCAGCCTTTTTTTCCTTTAATGCTGACGATCTGACCCACTCGATAGGGATTGGAAACGGCCTCTCGATTTAGGAATTCCTTGACTGTTTCCTTCACGAGTTTTTCGGTGGGAACCTTGCCGTTAGCTTTATCTACGGCAGTTTTCCAGACCGTTGCCCGAACTTCGGGGTCGAGAGCAACCAATGGACGAACCTGAGTTTCAGCAGTGGGTAGTGTGCCAGTTGGTGTGACACTTTCTGTACGATTCGTACAGGTTTCTCCGTAAGCTTCAAGTAAATTATCCACGACCTCAGCGGCCACAATTTGTTTGTGGGCATAATTCCACTTAAAACCAAATCGTTCAGCGACGTAATTCTCCCAAGTATGCCAACGATCGCGATAAAGACGAGCATCCCGAAGCTCGGCCAGTGCTTTACCAGCATCATAAAAACTCCGTTCTACCTTCCGTTCTAAATGATGCCGGCGCTGGATTTCGTCGTCAGTAAGGCTTTCAATTCCCGATCCAATGCTTTGCTGGCCCGCTTCGACCAATACTGCCCCGGGTATTTCGTCTGAATTGATTCTGCCATAACCATCAAGACTAATTTGCTGGAAATCAATATCAATTCCATCTGAAACATGAGCATTTCCACTGTTTAGCTCCCAGTAATCACCATTTTGAATAATTTCACCTTTTAAAGCCATTTGCTTTAAAATGGCTTTAGTTTGAATTGAATCGCAATATAGCTCTATCGCTATCTCGATAGCTTCAAGTTTCTGATCTGCTAAGAGACTTAAAATCTCTTGTGGCTTTGGAACCCGGACCATAACAGGACGGTAATGGTAGGGCATATCGGGAACGGGTTCGATCGCTCGTTTCCGAATTAAAATATTTAATTGCGATCGAAGCTCGGAAAGATTTAAGCCAGTGGCCACTGCTAGGGCAGTCTCCCCTATGCCATCTTCTGGAATACAATCAAGAATCGCTGTCATTTTGACCTCTTTTTTTCAATGAATGCCGCCGTCGTTTCATTTGCAAGGTTTCAAAGTTTTCAAAAGTTGCTTGGGTTTTTTGGAGCCATTCAGTTTGATATTTTTTGGTGTATTTTTCCTCCGATTCCGATATTTTTTGGGGGTCTTGTTTTTGTTCTGTACACCGAACAAAAACACAGTCATCAAAGTTTTGCTTAATAGTTAAGTGAGTTATTTTTAGGGTCAAACAGGTTTGTTTAGTGCAGCCAGCAATTGGCTTAATTGCAATTACTGACCACAACCGTTGACAGAAATAAATCAAATCACCCACAACTAACTCAGGGATTTGTTTATAAACCATCCTCTTTTAACCAATAAAAAACATCGATCGCTTGCTGATCAACTGTCACCAGTTGATCTTTTATGTAAGGAAGCATCAGCTTGCGAACGGTGTTCTGACCAACCTGAAAAACGGTCGCAAGTTCACTGGCAGAAATTTTGCGATGACAATGATCTGCTAAATAGTCCATGATTGCGGACTCTAATTTAGCTTGCCTTAACATCGTGCTGGCAAATCGATTAGGCATTTCCTACACCTCCTAAATCAAGTTCAAGTTGAATAGCGCATTTACAGCCACTTTTTTCTTTCTTGGAAAGCTTCGCAATCGCCCCTAAAACATCCTCTGGGGTAAGAGAAAATTCACCTTTACCATCCTCAAACAAATCGGCCAATCTGAAACTCCATTTTTCGCAAAAGGAGGACATTTTGTCTTCCGATAAAGTGACTTTGTTGTAGCCGTAAGTCAGTATTAAAGCCCATCGAACGTACAACTCTAAAGATAGTAACTTAACGGCTTTCAATTTCTTAAGTTCCTCGCCGTCAAGATTAATCGACCGGGGAACCATATTAAAAGTTTTTGGTGGATTTAATGCTTGCATTTTTGCCTCCTATTGGGGTAATACAAAAGACCAGGGAATTTCAATAACTTGACCGCAATCCAAGCGAATTACAGCCAAATTTTCACCAACTTTCCCAGTGATTTCGCCGGTGATTTTGATCCGATCGCCTGTTTTTAACTCAGGGTCAGATCGTTCCAATTCACTAACAGAAATATTGCTGATTTCGCCGCTATACCACAGCACAGAAACGTACTCACCTATAACTGATTGCACTTCCCCGATTAGCCCGGGTACTTTGCGGGCTTTAACTTTTTCGCCCTGCTTAAATTCGGTAATTGGCATCGATCCAGAGGATGCGATCGATTGCGGCTCCGGCAACTCTTGGATCAAGACTATTCCCCAGTCCTGCCCTACGGTTGCGGACAGTTCGTGTCCCGGACGCAATTCCCAGGGATCTGTCCACCCCAAGGGCAGTGCGAAGGCTTTCTCCAAGATTTCCGGGTTTAATACTTGTTTCTGGGATAACGCTCCGACTTCTTTCAGCCACGCTTCCAATTTGGTCTGCCCAGGCTGCTTCGTACCATTGGGGCTGGACAGCGCCCCGGGAGACTGCAAGAAATAATAATCTTTCCCGTTTGAAGGGCGCTCCAAAGTCTGCCGAGGAGACACATTGCCATTCAGCATCAAACCCGCTTTGGTCCAATCGAGTGAGGAGTTTTCCGAAATAAGTACCGGGCTGATCTCCGGGTCGGAAGGGACAGCTAAGGATTCCGGGAACATTTTCAAGAACGAAGTATCGGGGCTTGAGAACGTCGAGGATTTTAAGGATTCCGGGGATGCAGTCTCGCTCGTCGGTTGATCCTTTTCTGTCTCCCTGTAAGCTGAAGGGTTGGCAGGGAGGGGAGCAGGTGATGAGGTCGGGTCGCTTGTCCCACTTGCTCCACTTAAATGTGTGGATGTCTCCACACTGTTCGGCATCGGGAAATCGTTGTTCGAGAACTTCGATGATGTCTTTGTCGTGTTCCGCAAGGCCAATGAGTCGGATTTTTCCGCTTCGCAGTCCGGCAAGGGGAAAGCCGCACCCGTAGCCGCTACAGAGATCGAGTTGGGTAAGCATGAGTTAGGATCAGATTTGGTTTTATGTTTTTCTGCGATTTCTTTGGCTTCCACCAAAGTAATCGCTTTTTCTTGGGCAAGCTTGATCGCTTCAAGCCGAGCATCTTCTGGGGCAGCAGCCAATACATAAAGAGCAGTTTGGGAGAAATTTAAATCCGCAATATTTGCAAATTTAAAAGATTGATACACGCGCATGAAATTACCAGCAGTCCGTTCAGACCATTCGAATTCGGCTTTTAGCCAATTCATAAAATGACCATGGCCTAACCGTGCCTTGATATCGCTCAATTTCTGCCCAATATCAAAAACGTCTTGGGCTGTCCGACGCATCAGAACTTTGATCTCTTCGGTTTTTTGCTGGACTACTATACGAGTCTCACAATCAAGCTCTTGGTAATCAAAAAGGGTTAGCTGAATAGTCATGGCTTCACCCTCAAGATGGTGATGTTTTGCCCCTCATAGCTTTCATGCTCAACATCGGCGACGGAAAATGATCTCTTGTATTTAGCCAATTCATTGCCGTATTCACGCCAAACAAGTCGAAAAAATAGCTCTTTATTCCGCTTGCCTAAGCAATAAATTGACGTTAAATCGCCAAAAACATTATTTTCATCCACCTCTCGCGCTTCAGAAAGCGATCGAATTATAAGATTGATTTCGTAAGGAAAGCTGATCATAATTTCCCCCATTCACGAATGTTGATTAAATAGCGATAGGAATCGCCGCGCTGGACTTGTTTCCAGTGGATTCCCTCTTTATAGGGGGATTCCCTTGGAAAAGCTTTTGCATCCTTAATCTTGATTCTCAGCCATTCATTAGAGAGGCTCAGTGCGACTGCGGCTTGGGAAAGAGGAACAAACTCCCTTACCTCTTGGTTTTCAACCATTAAGTCTATGATTCGTTGATGTTCGGCGATCGCTCGCTCGATCGCTTCGATTCTATCTGTCAAACTTGGCATAAGCAGATGGTTTGATGTTGTTGTTTCCTTATGTTACTAACAACAGCACACTTTAGTCAAGTTTTTTCTGTATCTTTTGGAATAGCACTCAAACTTCGTGAAGTTTGTTATCATTGCCAGTCCATTGGCTCGAAAAATTTGATCTTGCCAATGGCAACTTTCCCAACTTTGATCTAGAGGGGGAACTCTCCAACACCTCTCTAGGTAATAAAATTTCCGTGGGATTCAAACAAAGGAATCTAGGCGTGGTTCCCTACAGCCTCCGGGATGCCTACGCGGTTCGGTGCGCCGTCTCGGGGATAGATTCCAGTATTGCCGCTAAGTGGATGGGTCACTCAATTGACATTCACGTGAAGCATTACCAGAAATATATCGATGAGATTGCCATGCACCGAATTTGGTCTAAACTGTGACTTGATAGCAGTCTCTACCGTCTTAGACAACACGCATTCTGAAAAAAATAACTTGGATATAACATTGGATATAACAAAAGTTTTTTGGGAAAGTCCTTTTTATGGTCTTTACTTGGGCGATTACATTAATTTTTTATTAAAAATGAAATTAAATTTGATATAATAAACCTGAGTTTACAGGTTCCAAGCTTTGCGTATCTCGGAGCGCAAAGCTTATTTTTGATAAAACTTAGTAATTCTCTCTAAATCTTTAATAGCTTCATCTAACCCTTGAGCAGGCAAATATTTAATCAAGAGCAACAATTTAACCAACTTTTCTTTTATCTTTTCTTTATTCATAAAAAATTCCCAAAATCGCTTCTGAGAATTACACGGGTCTAAGGAATATAACTATAATATCACAAAATAATGACCGCAGAAATTTTAATCAGTGCCGCTATTAGCCTAGCTTTAACTGGTGTTTCGGCACTTTTGCAACCTAGTCGCAACGAAAAAGTACAACAGGGAAAAATAGATAATTTTACCGAGCCTAGAGGTAGCTACGGTGATATTATTTCCGACGTTTGGGGATTGGGGAGAGTATCAGGGATTTTAATCTTTGGTACTTTTCCCCCAGAGGAAGTCGTTACCACCGAGACTCAAAGTCAGGGAAAAGGGCCGCGCAATTCCACAACCACGGAGACTTACACTTATTTTGGCAATTTCGCGTTTTTACTTTGCACTAAATCTACAGAAATTAAGGAAATTCGCTTTAATTCCAAGCTAGTTTACAAAGATGGAACTACTGATCCGATTATCAGTTCTAAGGGCGGCTCAATCCGAGTTTACAATGGCAGTGACAGTCAAACCGTGGACTCGCTTTTATCTGCTGAATTAGGCGATGCTGCCCTTGCCTACCGTGGCCGAACCTATATTGTCTGCGAAGGCATCCCCCTAGAAGAATTTGGCAACTCCTATCCTCAATGCTCCGCAATCGTCCGCAATGGTGGCCCAAAATTATCTGAGGTAATTTCCGATATTTGCCTACAATCTAGTGATTTAATAACCCAAGATATTCAGGTATCTGAATTAAATAACATCGATGTTCGCGGTTTTCAAACCAATTCTGAAGGGAGTATCGCCGAAAAACTGCAAGCCTTGCAGAAAATCTACTTTTTTGACTTAATCGACACCGGCTCAAACCTGCGATTCCAGACGCAATTTCGTTCTACTGCCAGTGCTTCTATTCCAGTGGCATTAATGGGAGCGCATGAAGAAAACAGCGAACGACCCCGACCGTGGCGAGAAAGCCGGCCTGACCTGACACAGTTACCCTCACGGGTAGAAGTAAAGTTTTTGGACATCGATCGCAACCTAGAACCTAATCTAATTCAATCCGTAATTTTTCCAGGGGCGGATCATACCCGCGTAGAAAGTATTGATTTT
>Ga0208223_1000424_pt1 | contig 10330 bp, 14 predicted proteins | sample LakMenE07Oct09ns_FD_150678 | JGI IMG/M metagenome (GOLD analysis project Ga0208223, IMG submission 150678) | Freshwater microbial communities from Lake Mendota, WI - 07OCT2009 deep hole epilimnion ns (SPAdes) | ecosystem: Environmental > Aquatic > Freshwater > Lake > Epilimnion/Euphotic zone ...
AATCCGCGTTGGGCTTATGTTAAAACCGACACCGCAGAAATTTTCAAAGTCGATTTGTACTCAATGCAAGTGGTACGTAGTGTTAAAACCGGCTTCAATGGCCCAGGTATCGGTATTTCCCGCGATGGTAAATACATCATGGCCGGCTCCTTCGTTCCGCACAATGCGACCATCCTCAGCGCAGACACTTTAGAGCCATTAAAAACCTTTGAATTAGAAGGCGTAGACCCAGATGGCAAAATGGTCAGTTCTGATTCAGGGATGATTGTCGGCACCCCATACGCTGATATTTTCGCGATTGCTTTAGAAAATGCCGGTCAAGTTTGGGTGGTTGATCTAAAAGAAGGTTTCCCTGTCACCAAAATTGAAAAAGTCGGTCGTCACTTGCACGATGCTTTCTTAACCCATGGCGGCAAAAAATTAATGATTGCTGCTTACGATGACAATATTGTTGCCGCGATTGATTTAGAAAAACGCGAAATCATCAAAAAACTCGACGCAGGTTGTGTGCCACACGTTGGTGGTGGTTCAGCGGTGGTGGTTGATGGTCGTACCTTAGGTTTTGGTACTAACTTCGGCGATTGCGATAAAACCGTGGTCAGCGTTTGGGACTTGGACAAAATGGAAGTAGTTAAACAAATCCCTGTTGCAGGCGGCACCGAATCACCAGCAGCACACGCCAATGCGCCTTATGTCGCGGTTGATATTATCAGCAAAGACCGCCGCGCTCGCACTGTGCAGTTAATCGACAAGAAAACGCTGGAAGTGGTTAAAACCTTGGATGTTGGCGGTCACGCTTACTTCCCAGAATACAGCGCTGACGGCAAATTCCTATACATCAGCGCTGGTTACAACGGTGATGAAGTCGTGGTTTATGATTCCATTACCCTGCAAAAAGTCGCTTCAGTACCGATGGAAAGCCCAGCCGGTATTTTCTCGCGTGGTCGGGTTAAATACATGACGCGTGGTTTATCACCAGACGAAATAGGACAATCAAAATGAAGCTCACTCAACTGATTGTATTGTTAGTAGGTTTGCTGGCGTTTGCCAGCAGCCAAGCAGCGAGTCCTTATGCCGGACAAGTGAAAGCCGGTGAAGTTTGCGCCCAGTGCCACGGCATGAAACAACCGGGCGTTGGCTCACCGTTTCCACCGTTGGCTGGACGCGATGCTAACTATTTAAAAACCGCCTTAAAGCAGTATCGCGATAAAACCCGCGTTTCAGAATTAATGAACAATATCGCCGGTTCTTTAAGCGATAGCGATATTAATGACATCGTTAGCTACTACAGCAACGTCCATTAAGCTGATGCGTTATTGGCTGTTATTACTGTCTGCTTTTACCGCGCCTGTCTTTGCTGATGCACCTAATCCGCAAAGACAAGCCGAGCTGGCGAATATGCTTAAACACGACTGTGGCTCTTGCCACGGTCTGCCGTTAAAAGGTGGGCTTGGGCCATCGTTAATGCCTGAGGCGATTGCCGATAAAAACGACGCCTTATTGTTTGATGCGATACAAAACGGTCGCGCTGGCACCGCAATGCCACCGTGGAAACCGTTTCTAACTGCTGATGAAACTCACTGGCTAATTCAACGCCTACGTCAACCTTAATCCCGTTCTCGCCATGAAAACTGCTTCCTCTCGTGCCTTGATGTTGGCGCTAAGCCTGTTAACTGCCTTCAATAGCAACGCCGAACCGCGCGGCAGTGGTGATTTAGGTTTGGTGATTGAACGAGAGCAGGGCAGTGTGTTGTTGGTGAATACCACCACCGCTACCACTTTAAGCCGGATTAGCCAACTCGGTGATTTATCCCATGCTTCAGTGGTTTTCTCGCGCGATCAACGCTTTGCTTATGTGTTTGGTCGTGATGGTGGCTTAAGCAAAATCGATTTATTACAAGACAAACTGGAAAAACGCATCGTCCAATCTGGCAACAGCATTGGCGGCGCGATTTCTCAAGATGGCAAAGTAATTGCGGTTTCAAATTACACCCCGGGCGGGGTCAAATTATTCTCTGCCGATAGTTTAGAGCTATTGGCGGAAATTCCCGCCGTTTATGGCGATGACAATAAACTCTCGAAAGTGGTGGGTTTAGTCGATGCCCCAGGTCAAAAATTCGTTTGTAGCTTGTTTGAAGGCAATCAAATCTGGTTGATCGATGCTAAAAATCCTCGTCAACCTCAAGTACAAAAATTCTACGATATTGGTAAACAGCCTTACGACGCCTTATTAACCCCAGACGGTCATTTCTATGCCGCTGGATTGTTTGGCGAAAAAGGCTTGGCTTTGTTGGATTTATGGCAACCGGAACAAGGTGTTGAACATATTTTGGCCGACTACGGCAAAGACGATGAACAAACCCCAGTTTACAAAATGCCGCATTTGGAAGGCTGGACGGTCGCCGGTGATTTATTGTTCGTGCCAGCGGTAGGTCAACATGAAGTATTGGTAATTGATAAACGCGATTGGCAATTAGTGAAACGCATCCCTGTTGCTGGTCAGCCGGTATTTGTGATGTCGCGCCCTGATGCCCGTCAGGTTTGGGTTAATTTTGCCTTCCCTGATAATCAATTACTGCAAGTGATTGACGTCAAAGATTTTTCGGTGCTTAAAACCCTGCAACCTGGCAAAGCGGTGTTGCACATGGAATTTACCCCGCGCGGCGAAGCGGTTTGGGTTGCGGTGCGTGATGAAGATAAAGTGGTGGTTTACGATACCGAAGATTTCAAACAAACCGCGCAATTACCCGCACAAAAACCTAGCGGGATTTTCTTTAGCAACCGCGCCAATCAACTGGGGTTGTGATCAATGCTATCGCCGTTACACAAGCAATTGCTGAATAACTATCAGCAAGATTTCCCTTTAACGGCAACGCCTTATCTCAGCATCGCCGAGCAATTAGGCGTCAGCGAAGCCGAAGTGTTATCGGCGTTTCAAAATCTGTCACAGCAAAACTACATTAGCCGCATCGGGCCTGTGATTGCGCCTAACTCCATCGGTGCCAGCGCATTGGTGGCAATGGCGATTCCCGAAGCCGATTTACAGCGCGTCGCCGATTTAATCAGCGCCTATCCCAACGTCAACCATAACTACGAACGCGAAAACCGCTTTAATCTGTGGTTCGTATTAATGGCCGATGATACCGCGCAATTAGAAACATTAATTAGCGAGATTGAACAGCAAACTGGCTATTCAGCGATGTTGTTACCGATGCTGGCTGACTATTACATCAATCTGGGATTCGAGCTGAACCTCAATGATTGATGATTTAGATTACCAATTACTGGCCGCCGTCCAGCAAGGCTTGCCGATAGTGGCCAGACCTTATTTGCAGATTGCTGAGCAATTGGGATTGGATGAACAACAAGTCATTGAACGGTTGGCTCGGTTAAAAAAACTAGCCTTGATTAAACGCTGGGGCGTGGTGGTAAAACACCGCCAACTCGGTTATCGCGCCAATGCCATGATAGTTATAGCGGTGCCAATGTCGCTGATTGACAGCATAGCCGCCAAAATCTGCCAACACAGTTTCGTTAATCTTTGTTATCAACGCCCGCAACAAGGCGAACGCTGGCCTTACAACCTGTATTGCATGATCCACGGCAAAGACCGCGACACGGTGTTACAGCAATGGGCCGAGTTGCAACAAGCCTGTGAGTTAAGCCAATATCGCAGTGAAATCCTGTTTAGCCGCCGCTGTTTCAAACAACGTGGCGCGATTTATCCGATTTATCACCCCAAACCTTAGTCCTATGGATCAGCTCGATAAACGTATCATTAACTATTTACAACAAGGCTTTCCGATCTGCGCCTCGCCTTATCAACAAGTGGCTGAGGAGTTAGGCATAGAGCAAGCGGAATTATTAAATCGGCTACAAACATTATTAGCTGATGGCGTATTAAGCCGTTTTGGGCCGTTATTTCATGCCGAACAAATGGGCGGCGCGTTAACGCTGGCGGCAATCAAAGTGCCTGAGCAACGCTTTGAGGAAGTCACGGAAATCGTCAACGCTTTCCCCGAAGTCGCCCACAACTACGCTCGTAACCATGCTTTAAATATGTGGTTTGTACTCGCCACCGAACACAGGGAACAAGTCGCCAGTGTGATTGCCGACATCGAACAACAAACCGGTTTAAGCGTCTACAACATGCCAAAAATCAGCGAATACTACGTCGGCTTACAGCTAGAGGCTTAAACATGGACGCCATCGACAGACAAATTATCCAAGCCACCCAAGCCGGTTTGCCGCTGGTTGCCGAGCCTTATCAAGCGGTGGCCGAGCAATTAGGCATCAGCGCCGAGCAAGTCATGCAGCGAATGACTGCCATGCAAAACAGCGGCGTGATTCGTCGGATTGGCGCGGTGCCGAATCATTACAAAATCGGCTACCGCTACAACGGCATGACGGTGTGGGATGTCGATGATGCTTTGATTGATGAACTGGGCGCACAAGTCGCTGCCTTGCCGTTTGTCAGCCATTGCTATCATCGACCACGGCATTTACCGGATTGGCGTTACAACTTATTTGCGATGGTACACGGCAAAAGCGAAGACGCCGCCGAACAACAAGTGGCGATGATTGCCGAATTATTGGGCGCTCATGCTCGTGATCATCAAGTCTTATACAGCAGCAAAATTCTCAAAAAAACTGGATTAAGGATAGCGGGATAATGTTTCGATTAAGCCAATACATGCGTGAATTAGTTCATCCCACGCCATTAACCGCGCCGCGCAAACCGTCAGGGCCGGTGGTGATTTGGAACTTAATCCGCCGCTGTAATTTAACCTGCAAACATTGCTACACCACCTCGGCAGACATCCATTTCCCCGGCGAATTAAGCACCAGCGAAATTTACCAAGTCATGGACGACTTAAAAGCCTTTAAAGTCCCGGTGTTGATTTTGTCTGGCGGCGAACCTTTACTACATCCTGATATTTTCGCCATCTCGCAACGCGCCAAAGACATGGGCTTTTATGTCGCTCTATCGAGCAACGGCACTTTAATTACGCCGGATAACATCGAGCAAATCGCCGCGATTAATTACCAATACATCGGCGTTAGTCTGGATGGAATGCGCGATGCTCACGACAAATTTCGCCAAAAAATTGGCTCGTTTGATGCCTCATTAGCCGGGATTCGCTTATGTCGCCAACACGGAATTAAAGCCGGAATACGCTTCACCTTAACCCAAGACAACGCCAGCGATTTTCCCGCCATGCTGCAATTGATGGACGATGAAGACATCGATAAATTCTATCTCTCGCACCTCAACTACGGCGGCCGTGGTAACAAAAACCGCAAAGACGATGCCGAGTTTTTATTAACCCGCCGAGTAATGGATGCTTTGTTTGAAAAAGCCTTGGCGTGGGAACAGCAAGGATTACACCGCGAAGTAGTGACCGGCAATAACGATGCCGACGCCGTGTATTTTCTACACTGGGTCAAACGCCATTTCCCTGAACGCGCCGAGCATATCCAAGCCAAATTAGAGCAGTGGGGCGGCAACTCCTCTGGCGTCAACGTCGCCAATATCGACAACCTCGGCAACGTCCACCCCGATACCTTTTGGTGGCATTACAACCTTGGCAACGTCAAACAACGCGGCTTTTCTGAAATCTGGCAAGATGTTTCCGACCCATTAATGGCCGGATTAAAAGCCTCGCCCAGACCGTTAAAAGGCCGCTGTGCCAGCTGTGATTATCAAGCGATTTGTAACGGCAATACTCGAACTAGGGCGCAGCAAATGACAGGGGATTTTTGGGCGGAGGATCCAGGCTGTTATTTGGAGGATGAGGAGATTAATTCGGTAGCGTTATGATCAACGCTTATCGAAGTCATAATGAAGCAACTGCTATTAGAAATAGACGAAATCACAGAAGCAAAAATTAACGCCGCAGCAAAAACAGCCGGTCTTTCTACCCAGCAATGGGTACAAAAAATTATTGAGGAAAAAACGGCCACAACTTGGCCGAATTCAATTAAAGCATTGGCGGGGATATGGCAAGACGCGGCTTTTGCAGAGGCGTTACGTGCTGCGGAAGGACTAGAGATTTCACGGGAAGATTTTTGAGTTTCTACTAAAGTCTCTTGAATTCACATCGTTTTACCCCAGACTGTTTATCAGTTCAGTTTGTCCAATAGCTTATTTGTATTGCACTTTTCTATACAAAATTGTATGTTCTCAGCTAATCGCAATGAGGTGAGGCTTATGAACCAAACACAATCAATCAAAGAAACCATGGCGGTTTCTATCAATATTCGAGCTAAAGCCAAACAACGTGATCTGATTGATCAAGCCGCTGAGCGTTTGGGGCGTAGTCGGTCTGATTTTATGCTGGAAGCCGCGTGTCGTCAGGCAGAAGATGTTTTACTTGATCAGGCGTTTTTTTCCGTTGATGAAGGGACGTTTACACAGTTTCAAATGTTGTTGGATCAGCCTTTGCCTGTGACAGATAAACTAAGAAGTTTGTTAAAAACCAAAGCACCTTGGGAACAAGTTGAACTATGAATCCACCGTCACCGCTGACAGCTAATCATAAGCTTGGGAATTTTGATTGCGGTGAAGCTTCACTTAATCATTGGTTGATTAAGCGGGCGTTTAAAAACAATTTAGCGGGTGCTTCGCGCTGTTTTGTATTGTCGGTTGATGATGAGGTGATTGCTTATTACTGCTTGTCAGCGGGCGCAATTAGTCATCAAGCGACACCAAGGGCTATGCGCCGCAATATGCCCGATCCGTTGCCAATTTTATTGCTTGGTCGGTTGGCGGTAGATAAGGGTTATCATCATCGCGGTATTGGAAGGGCTTTGTTGCGTGATGCCATGATCAGGGCGGTTAAGGTAGCTGGTGATGCTGGTGTGTTTGCAATATTGGTTCATGCGCTTTCAGAACCGGCCAAACAGTTTTATTTATCATGCGGTTTTGTTGAATCGCCTTTGCAGCCTATGACTTTGATGATGACGCTAGATACGGTCAGGTCAATATTGGTTGAGGATGATTAGTATTACAACACTTGTAAATTCCTTCACATGGACAACTTACTTTGATACAGAGTAATATCCAAACAGCTTGAAGATTGCTGGTGTCGTTTCTTCAGTTAGCCACTCAATGGGATGTTCAATAATGCCGGATGCAATTCACAAACCTTGCGCTATCAGTTTCAAGATCAATCCCACTTCGCTAGAAATCAGTTTTAGAGGTGATTGGGTTATCGGGGCAGAATTGCCCGAATTAAGCGATGTTTTAGCCGCTATCAAACAAGCCCCCAAATCCATTTCTATTGGTTTTTTACTGGATGAGTTAGGTCGTTGGGATAGTTTGTTGCTCACCGATTTGATCAAAATCCTCAATACCGCTCAGAAACATCATATTACTGTCGATAAAACCAGTTTGCCTGAAGCAATACAAGATTTGTTGGCGTTGGTTTATGCGGTGCCAGAAAATAATGGTTTGCGGGTTAAAACGCCGAGAAAATGGTCAACCATCCTGCAAGCCAATATTAATTATTGGCAAAAAGAGCTGGTTGATATTGTCGAGTTTGTCGGCGAAATGGCGCTAAGTAGTTATGACACTTTTCGCGGTCGCAGCCATTTCCGCTCGGTGGATTTATGGCTACATATTCAAGAATGTGGGCCATCAGCTCTGCCTATCGTGACTTTGATAAGTTTGTTGGTCGGTTTGATTTTGGCATTTGTTGGCGCGGTGCAGTTATCGTTGTTTGGCGCACAAATCTATATCGCCAATTTGGTGAGCTTAGGCATGACTAGGGAAATGGGCGGTTTGATGACGGCAATCATCATGTCAGGTCGAACCGGTGCTGCCTACGCCGCGCAACTCGGCACGATGCGGGTTAATGAAGAAATTGATGCCCTAAAAACCATGAATTTACAGCCAATGGCGTTTTTAGTCTTGCCGAGGATGCTGGCTTTGATTGTGATTATGCCCTTGCTGTGTCTGTATGCCGACTTGATGGGCATTGTTGGCGGGGCTTTAGTTTCAATTAATATCTTTGATGTGTCGGTGGCTGAATATGTCGATAGAACCATTCATGCCGTGAAAATGAAGGATTTTGTGATTGGCTTTGTTAAATGTGCGGTGTTTGGGGTGTTGATTGCTTTGTCGGGCTGTATGCGCGGAATGCAATGTGGTCGTAGTGCTTCGGCGGTTGGCGATGCGGCGACTTCGGCGGTGGTGACTAGCATCGTGTTTATTGTGGTGGCGGATTCGATTATGACCATTATTTGTAATCGGCTGGGGATTTAAACCATGACTGAAGCTTGTTTAAGCGTCAAAAATTTGACCATGGCTTATGGCAATAATCTGATTCAGCGTGATTTGAATTTTACGGTTAATCGCGGTGATATTTTCATCATTATGGGCGGCAGTGGTTGTGGCAAAAGCACTTTGCTACGGCATCTGATTGGTTTGCAAGCACCAGCGCAGGGGGATATTTACTACGGTGAGCAGAATTTTTGTTTAGCGTCTGAAAGCGAGCGGCGGCAGTTGTTGCAGGGCACTGGTGTCTTGTTTCAAAGTGGCGCTTTGTTGAGTTCGATGACTTTGGCAGAGAATGTCGCCTTGCCGTTAAGCGAATCCACCCAATTGTCCAAATCGAAAATTCGCGAAATCGTGTCTTATAAATTGGCCTTGGTCGGTTTGGCGGGCTTTGAAAATTATTATCCAGCGCAGATTAGTGGCGGGATGCAAAAACGCGCTGGCTTAGCGCGAGCGATGGCGCTTGATCCTGCGATTTTGTTTTTTGATGAACCATCAGCAGGTTTAGATCCGATTACCTCGAAACGCTTGGATGATTTGATTTTACGTTTGCGCGATAGTTTGTCGGCGACGGTGGTGATAGTGACCCACGAATTAGCCAGCATTTTTGCGATAGGCAATAATTCGGTATTTCTCGATCCAGAAACCAAAACCATGATTGCCAGTGGCCCTCCACAACAATTACTCGCCGAATCAAGCGATCCCAAAGTGATTAATTTCTTAACGCGCGGCAGGACACCGCAACAGCAACCTGGGGTAGGGTATGAGTAAACCGATTAAACCATTAGCTATCGGCGCGTTTTTGGTCGGGGCTTTAGTGTTATTAGCCAGCGGCATCATGCTGTTTGGCGGCAATGATTTTTTTAAAGACAAAAAACGCTTTGTGATTTTTTTTGATTCGGCCTTGAACGGCTTGAATATCGGCGCGCCGGTTAAATTGCAAGGCGTACAAATTGGCAACGTCAAAGAAATTTCGCTACAAATTGATACAGCTTCTGGGCGTATTTTTAAGCCAGTTGTTATTGAAATTGATCCCGAATTATTACGTTATTTTTCCGGCAGCGAAGCCCATGCTCATACTGAAAAACAACGCTTACAAGACACCAAACAGTTGATTGATGCCGGATTAAAAGCTCGGCTTGAAACCCAAAGTTTATTGACCGGCTTGTTGTATGTGGATTTGAATTTTTACTATGAGAAACAAGGCAATGTAACCAGTTTGAATTATAAGGATCTGCCCGAATTGCCCAGCGTGCCAACTACAGTGGATGAAATTAGAAATACCGCTGAGGCTTTAATTAGTAAAGTTCGGCAATTGCCATTGGAGCAAATGGTCAAAGATTTATCGGAAACTTTGCGCGAAACCCGGGATTTATTGAAATCGGATGATGTTAAAAAATCGCTAGCAGCGTTATCAAAATCACTACAAGAAACCCAGCAATTAATGGCCACCATGAACCAGCAAATGGGGCCGTTATTGAACAATGCGAATGCTGCCGTTACCGATACTCGCGCCAATATGCAGCAAATGCTGCCGGTACTAAAAGCCACTGAACAAAGCATGGTCACTGCAACCAAACTATTACAAGAATCTCATCACGCGGTTAATGCCGTGGAAACTTTAGCAACGCCGGATTCACCATTAGGCCAAGCTTTATTGGGTATCCGTGATGCTTCCCGATCTTTGAAAGATTTAACCGAATCCTTGGAGCGCCAACCGAATGCGATTATTTATGGCAAATAAACACCGTGGTTTAGTGATCAGTTTGGCCTTGTTGCTTAGCGCTTGCGGCGGCAATTCCGCCATGCGCTTTTATATGCTGGAAGCGCCGTTAGCTAAGTCGAATCATGAAGCGGTGTTGAATAAAAACACCGTGATTGGGCTAGGGCCAATTCATATGCCTGAGTATTTGGATCGACCGCAAATGGTAGTGGCGATAGGCGAGAATCAGTATCAGTTTGATGAAAAGAATCGCTGGGCAGAGCGTTTGGATCAAAATTTGAGTCGAGTGTTGGCGCAGCAATTAGCGGCTGATTTAGGGGCTGAACAAG
>Ga0208223_1000426_pt1 | contig 10311 bp, 21 predicted proteins | sample LakMenE07Oct09ns_FD_150678 | JGI IMG/M metagenome (GOLD analysis project Ga0208223, IMG submission 150678) | Freshwater microbial communities from Lake Mendota, WI - 07OCT2009 deep hole epilimnion ns (SPAdes) | ecosystem: Environmental > Aquatic > Freshwater > Lake > Epilimnion/Euphotic zone ...
GTTATGGCTGAATTACAAGGTGGTGAAGTTAAAGCTTTTGACCAAATTGATAATGCGCCAGAAGAAAGAGCGCGTGGTATTACAATTTCAACTTCACATGTTGAATATGAGTCACCAAATCGCCACTATGCTCACGTTGACTGCCCAGGTCACGCTGACTACGTAAAAAACATGATTACTGGTGCTGCTCAGATGGACGGCGCTATTTTGGTTTGTTCTGCTGCTGATGGCCCAATGCCGCAAACACGCGAACATATTTTGTTGTCAAGACAGGTTGGTGTTCCGTACATCGTTGTGTTCTTGAATAAAGCTGATATGGTTGACGATGCTGAGTTGATCGAATTGGTAGAGATGGAAATTCGTGAATTGTTAAATCAATACGAATTCCCTGGTGATGATACTCCGATTGTTGTAGGTTCTGCTTTAAAAGCATTAGAAGGCGACCAAAGCGAAATTGGCGTTCAATCAGTAGTTAAATTGGTTGAAGCTTTAGATAGCTATATTCCAGAGCCAGAAAGAGCGATTGACGGTAAATTTTTGATGCCAATCGAAGACGTATTCTCAATTTCAGGTCGTGGTACAGTGGTAACGGGTCGTATTGAGCGTGGCATTGTAAAGGTTGGTGAAGAGGTTGAGATCGTTGGTATTAAAGATACCGTGAAAACAACCTGTACTGGTGTTGAAATGTTCCGTAAGTTGTTGGATCAAGGTCAAGCTGGTGATAACGTAGGTGTGTTATTGCGTGGTACAAAACGTGATGATGTTGAGCGTGGTCAAGTATTGGCGCATGTTAACTCAATCAAACCGCATTCACATTTCAAAGCAGAAATTTACGTGCTATCAAAAGATGAAGGTGGTCGTCACACACCATTCTTCAACGGATACCGTCCACAGTTCTATTTTAGAACTACAGATGTTACAGGTGCTGTTGATTTGCCAGAAGGTGTAGAAATGGTTATGCCTGGCGATAATATCGCAGTAACAGTAAAATTAATTTCTCCAATCGCGATGGAAGATGGTTTGCGTTTCGCGATTCGTGAAGGTGGTCGTACTGTTGGTGCTGGTGTTGTTGCATCTATCATTGAGTAATCTATATGGCTACTAATCAAACAATCCGTATACAATTAAAAGCATTTGATCATAAATTAATTGATCAATCAGCTGGTGAAATTGTAGAAACTGCAAAAAGAACTGGTGCTCAAGTAAAAGGCCCAATTCCTTTGCCTACAAGAAAAGAACGCTTTACCGTATTAATTTCTCCGCATGTTAATAAAGATGCGCGTGATCAATACGAGTTAAGAACATATAAAAGGTTGCTTGATATTGTTGAGCCAACTGATAAAACCGTTGATGCATTGATGAAATTAGATCTTGCAGCTGGGGTTGATGTTCAAATCAAGCTTAAATAATATAGAGTTAAATTAGAGGAATTGGCAGATGTCAATAGGTCTTGTTGGTCGTAAATGTGGTATGACCCGAATTTTTGGTGAAGATGGTGTATCTGTACCAGTAACTGTTTTACACATTGATTCTAATCGTGTGATACAAGTAAAAAGTAAAGATAATGATGGTTATCGAGCAATTCAAGTTGCAGCTGGTCATGTTAAATCTTCCAAAGTAAATAAAGCATTAGCAGGTCATTATGCTGCTGCAAATGTTACTGCAGGCCGTGGTTTGTGGGAATTCAGATTAAATGACAACGAGGGTGTTGAACTATCTGCTGGTTCTGAACTTAGTGTTGAAGTATTCCAAACAGGTCAAGTAGTTGATGTTGCTGGAATAAGTATTGGTAAAGGTTTTGCTGGTACTGTTAAAAGACATAACTTTAGAACACAAGATGCTACACATGGTAACTCCCGTTCACACAGGGTGCCTGGTTCTAATGGTATGAACCAAACTCCAGGTCGAGTTTTTAAAGGTAAGAAAATGTGTGGTCATATGGGAGCAGAAAATACAACTGTTCAAAATCTAACAATCCATTCAATTGATTTGGAAAGAAGTTTGATTTTAGTCAGAGGTTCTGTACCTGGTGCAAAAGGCGGTGATGTAGTTATTACACCTGCTGTAAAATTGTTAAATAAAGGTTAAGTTATGAGTTTGCAAATACCTGCAATCAATAATCAGAATTCTGGTCAAGCTGTATCTGAAGCTATATTTGGTCAAGAATTTAATGAGACATTAGTTCATCAGTTGGTAACAAAATATTTATCTGCTGCACGAGCTGGTACAAAAGCGCAAAAAAATCGTTCAGCTGTAAGCGGTGGCGGTGCTAAGCCATTTAGACAGAAAGGGACTGGTCGTGCTCGTGCTGGTACAACACGTAGTCCTGTATGGAGAACTGGTGGTGTAGCATTTGCTGCTCAACCTAGATCATATGAACAGAAACTTAATAAAAAAATGTATAAAGTCGGTATTAGATCGATTTTTTCAGAATTGTTAAGACAAAACAGAATTTCAGTTTGTGATGATATTTTTCCTGCCGAACCTAAAACAAAAGATTTGTTAGCCAAGTTGGAAGGTATCGAGTTTGGTCGTTTATTGATTATCGCAGATGAATTAAATGAAAATTTATTCTTATCGGCGCGCAATGTTCCTTATTTGGCTGTAGTGACTCCAACAAGTGTAGACCCGGTTTCATTGGTTTCTGCTGATGTAGTAATCGCAACCACAGCAGCATTAAAACAAATCGAGGAGCGTTTAGCATGAGCATTAATCAAGTAAAATTGGCTTCTGTATTGCAGGCACCAATAGTTTCTGAAAAAAGTTCAATTGCAGCTGATAGCAGCAATCAATTTGTATTTAAAGTACAAAATGATGCAACGAAATTGCAAGTCAAAAATGCAGTTGAGTTAATGTTCAATGTTAAGGTTGAATCAGTTAGAGTCCTGAATGTTAAAGGTAAAATCAAAAGATTTGGCCGTACATTAGGTAAAAGATCAGACTGGAAAAAGGCATATGTCAAGTTACAGTCTGGATATAGTATTGAATTAGCATCAGCTTAATTAAAAAGATCAATTAGGAGCGGTAGAAGAGCATGGCTATTCTGAAATCAAAACCGACATCTCCAGGTTCTCGGTTCGTAGTACGTGTAAAAAACAATGATTTATATAAGGGTAAGCCATTTGCACAGCTACTGGAAAAAAAGAGTAATACTGGTGGTCGTAACAATCTAGGTAGAATTACAACTCGTCACATTGGTGGTGGGCATAAACAATTTTACAGAGTTGTAGACTTTAAAAGAAATAAACTAGATATTCCTGCGGTTGTAGAAAGAATTGAATACGATCCAAATAGAACAGCAAATATTGCGTTAATTCTATTTAAAGACGGAGAGCGTAGATACATTATTGCGCCAAAAGGAATTGAAGTTGGGCAAGAAATTTTAAGTTCAGAAGTTACTCCAGTTAAACCTGGTAACTGTATGCCATTAAGAAATATGCCGTTGGGTGCAACTTTGCATTGTGTAGAGTTAAAACCTGGCAAAGGTGCCCAGATTGCAAGAAGTGCAGGAACATCAGTTCAACTTGTGGCAAAAGACGGTAACTATGTAACAATTCGTCTACGTTCAGGTGAGATGCGTAAAGTTTCATCTGACTGTAAAGCTGTGATTGGTGAGGTTTCTAATTCAGAGCATAACTTGATTTCACTTGGTAAAGCAGGCGCTAAAAGATGGCGTGGTGTAAGACCAACTGTTAGAGGTGTGGCAATGAACCCTGTTGACCATCCACATGGTGGTGGTGAAGGTAGAACATCAGGTGGTCGTCACCCTGTTTCTCCTTGGGGTACACCTACAAAAGGTTATAAAACTAGAAAAAATAAACGTACTAACAATATGATTGTTAGACGCCGTAAGCAAAAATAAGAGGTATCAAACGTGCCGCGTTCAATTAAAAAAGGTCCATTTATTGATCATCATCTTTTGAAAAAAGTAGATGATGCTGTGAAAAACAATAATCGGAAACCAATTAAAACTTGGTCTAGAAGATCCATGATTAGTCCTGATATGTTGGGTTTGACCATAGCAGTGCACAATGGCAAACAGCATATCCCTGTCTTGATTTCAGAAAATATGGTTGGTCATAAGTTGGGAGAGTTTTCTCCAACAAGAACCTATAAAGGCCATATTGCAGATAAAAAATCAAGATAAGGAGTTGATATGGAAATTTCAGCCAAATTAAGTAACGCGCCTTTGTCGGCCCAAAAAGCAAGACTTGTTGGTGATCAAATTCGCGGATTGCCAGTTGATAAAGCTTTAAATTTGTTAACTTTTAGTTCGAAAAAAGCTGCTTCGATAATCAAAAAAGTTCTTGAGTCAGCAATTGCAAATGCAGAGCATAACGAAAACGCAGATATCGATGAATTGCGCGTTTCAACAGTATTTGTAAATGAAGGTGCGACAATGAAAAGAATAAGTGCAAGAGCGAAAGGTCGTGCAAACCATATTCTTAAAAGAACTTGTCATATAACAATTAAAGTAGCAGAAAACTAAAAGAGGTAGAAAATGGGTCAAAAAGTTCACCCCACAGGTATACGCCTTGGGATTGTTAAAGATTGGACTTCAAGATGGTATGCCAATAGCCAGAACTACCCAGTTCTTTTGCTACAAGATCTTAAAGTTCGTGAATACATCAAAAAGAAATTAGCTCACGCTTCAGTAAGTCGCGTTCAAATCAATAGACCAGCCAATAATGCTAATATTACAGTGCACACTGCAAGACCAGGTATTGTAATTGGTAAGAAAGGCGAAGATATCGATGTATTGAGACAAGATATTTCCGCAATGATGGGCGTTCCTGTTCAGTTGAATGTTGAAGAAATTAGAAAACCTGAGTTGGATGCTTACTTAGTTGCTGAAAGTATAGCGCAGCAATTAGAAAAACGGATTATGTATCGTCGAGCAATGAAACGTGCTGTAACGAATACAATGCGTTTGGGTGCGGAAGGTATTAAGATTACTGTGGCTGGTCGCTTAAATGGTGCAGAAATTGCTCGTACTGAATGGTATAGAGAAGGCCGAGTACCACTACATACCTTAAGAGCTGACATTGATTATGGTACAGCTGAAGCAAAGACTACATACGGTATTATCGGTATTAAAGTCTGGATTTTCAAAGGTGAAGTATTCGATATTGATGCTCACAATGCATCATTAAACTCAGAATCAAAGAAATAGTTGAAGGAATAGAATAATGCTTCAGCCTAAAAGAACAAAATTTCGAAAACAGCATACTGGCAGAAACAACGGAACAGCACTAAGAGGTTCTAACGTTAGTTTTGGTGAGTATGGATTAAAGTCCGTAAGTCGTGGTAGAATGACGGCCCGTCAAATCGAGGCTGCACGTCGCGCAATTAGTCGTCATGTGAAACGTGGCGGTAAAATTTGGATTCGTGTATTTCCAGATAAACCTATTACTAAAAAACCATTAGAAGTTCGTATGGGTAAAGGTAAAGGTAGTGTAGAATACTGGGTTGCACAAATTAAACCAGGAACTATGCTATTTGAAATAGAAGGTGTTTCTGAAGATTTGGCGCGTGAAGCTTTTGAGTTAGCTTCAGCAAAATTGCCAGTAAAAACAACCTTTTCAGTGCGGACAATAATGTAATGAAAGCTTCAGAGTTAAGAACAAAGAGTAAGGAAGAGCTTAATTCGACCTTAATCCAGTTAGCAAAAGAACAGTTTAATTTGAGAATGCAAAAAGGCGTAGGTCAACTTGCTAAATCAAGTCAAGTTAAACAAGTAAGACGCGATATTGCTCGTGTCAACACAATCTTGGCCGAGTTGACAAGGATTTAAAAATGAATGAAACAGTTGCAAAAGTAAAAACTGTAACCGGTCGAGTTGTCAGTAATAAAATGGACAAAACAGCTGCCGTATTAGTTGAGAGATTAGTAAAGCATCCTGTATATGGAAAATATGTCAAAAGATCGACAAAATTTCTGGTACATGATGAGAATAATGTATGTAATGAAGGTGATGTGGTTACAATCACTTCATGTCGTCCAATTTCTAAAAGCAAAACTTTTAAGTTAGTAGAAGTAATTGAGACATCAAACAAATAATAATTGATTTATAAGTTGGGAATTACAAAATGATTCAGATGCAAACTAGCCTTGACGTTGCCGATAATAGCGGTGCAAAAAAGGTCATGTGTATCAAAGTGCTGGGTGGGTCACATCGAAGATACGCAGGTATCGGTGACATTATCAAAGTCAGTGTTAAAGATGCTATGCCGCGAACAAGGGTTAAGAAAGGTGATGTATATAATGCTTTGGTCGTAAGAACGAGAAAAGGCGTTCGAAGAGCGGATGGTTCTGTGATACGTTTTGATGGTAATGCAGCTGTTATTTTAAATAATCAACTTCAACCAATTGGAACTCGTATATTTGGGCCTGTAACACGTGAGTTAAGAGGAGATAAATTTATGAAAATTATTTCTCTAGCTCCAGAGGTTTTATAAATAAAAGGTACAAATATGCAAAAAATTAAGCAAGGTGATGAAGTAGTAGTAGTTACTGGTAAAGACAAAGGTAAACAAAGCAAAGTTGTTAAGGTATTAGATGACAATAAAGTTTTAGTTTCTGGTGTTAATACCGTCAAAAAACATCAACGCGGTAATCCAAATTTAGGTGTTTCTGGTGGTATCGTTGAAAAAGATATGCCGATACATATTTCAAATATAGCTTTATATAATCCTAAGACAAAAAAAGCTGATCGTGTGGGTTTTAGAATACTCGAAGATGGGAAAAAGGTGAGATATTTTAAATCAACTGATGAAGTTGTTGGTCTTTAAGGTGAAACAATAATGGCTAGATTAGAAAAAAAATATAAGAATGAGATTGTACCTGCTTTGTTTGAAGAGTTTGGTTATAAATCAGTAATGCAAGTGCCTAAAATTACCAAAATTACATTGAATATGGGTGTTGGTGAGGCAATTGCAGATAAGAAAATACTTCAGTCTGCAGTATCTGATATGGAAAAAATATCAGGTCAAAAAGCTGTAATTACATTAGCAAGAAAATCAATTGCGGGTTTCAAAATTCGTGATGATATGCCTATTGGTTGTAAAGTAACTTTACGTGGCGAAAAAATGTATGAATTCTTTGATCGGTTGATAACGATCTCTATTCCAAGAATTCGAGATTTCCGTGGCTTAAGTCCTAAAAGTTTTGATGGTCGCGGTAACTATACATTGGGCGTTAAAGAGCAAATTATTTTCCCTGAAATTGATTACGATAAAATTGATGCTCTACGTGGTATGGATATTTGTATAACAACAACAGCTACCAATGATAAAGAAGGATTAGCGTTGTTGAAACAATTCAATTTTCCATTTAAAAACTAAAGGTATCAATATGGCTAAGAAATCAATGATAGCTCGCGAGCACAAACGCGAATTGCTAATAAAAAAATTTGATGCTAAAAGAAGAGCATTAAAAGATGTAATTAGTTCACCAAATTCATCTTTTGAAGAAAAAGATGCAGCTCAGTTACAACTTCAAAAATTACCTCGTGATTCTAGCAAGTCAAGATTAAGAAATAGATGTAATCTTACAGGTAGACCTCATGGTTACTATAGAAAATTTGGACTAAGCCGTAATAAGCTTAGAGAAGCCACAATGCGTGGTGATGTTCCAGGTTTGACTAAAGCCAGCTGGTAATTCTGATCCGTGTTTTTGGAGTAATAATAATGAGTATGAGTGATCCAATTGCAGATATGTTGACTAGGATTAGAAATGGTCAAGCTGCAAACAAAAAAAGCGTAAAAATTCCTTCGTCTAAACTAAAACTTTCTATCGCTAAAGTATTGAAAGAAGAAGGTTATATTTTAGATTATAAAGTTGAGTCAATTGGTAATCATCAAGAGATGATCGTTGATTTAAAATATTTCAATGGCGTTCCTGTAATTGAAAACGTTAAAAGAATCAGCAGGCCTGGTTTAAGAATATATAAATCAAAAGACGAGTTGCCTAAAGTTTTAGGTGGTTTGGGTATTGCCATAGTTTCTACGTCTAACGGTGTTATGACTGATCGTGCTGCTCGAGCTATTGGGCATGGTGGCGAAGTTATTTGCACAGTGTGCTAATGGAAGGGAGATTAATATGTCAAGAGTAGCAAACGCACCTATATCAATTCCATCAGGCGTAGATGTAAAATTAGAAGGCAGCAAAGTTACCGTAAAGGGTAAATTAGGTGAATTGTCTTTTGGTTTAACAGATAATGTTGAATTAGATTTGGACTCAACAACCATTAAGGTTAAGTGGAATCCAGAAGTCAAAAATGCCAAATCGCACGCAGGTACGACAAGAGCATCTATTAACAACATCGTAAAAGGTGTTTCTGAAGGTTTTGTTAAAAGAATGCTTTTAGTTGGTGTTGGTTATAGAGCTCAGGTTAAAGATAATTTATTAACTTTATCTTTAGGGTATTCAAATCCAGTCGAATATACAATTCCTGAAGGCATAACAATTGAACTTCCTTCGCAAACCGAATTATTGGTTAAAGGTAGCGATAAACAAAAAGTTGGTCAAGTAGCTTCTGAAATACGAAGTTTTCGTCCGCCAGAGCCTTATAAGGGTAAAGGTGTGCGCCTTGCTGATGAATATGTCGCTAGAAAAGAAGCCAAGAAAAAATAGGTAATATCAATGGATAAAAAATCTTCCAGATTAAAAAGAGCTTTGAGATTACGTAGTAAAATCAAAAAGTTCGAAGTTAATAGATTAACAATACATAGAACCTCTCAGCATATTTATGCGCAGGTTTTGAGCGTAGATGGAAAATCAACATTAGCATCAGCTTCTACAGTTCAGGCTGATGTGAAAAGCGGCTTGAAAAATACAAGTAACGTGAATGCTGCCATTGAAGTAGGTAAATCTATTGCGCAGAAGGCAATTGCAGCGGGGGTAACTGAAGTTGCTTTTGATCGTTCAGGTTTTAAATATCATGGTCGCGTTAAAGCATTAGCTGATGCTGCTCGCGAAGCTGGATTGAAGTTTTAGGGGAATAGTATGGCGACAGCACCAGCTCAAGGTAGTACAGACGGTTTGCAAGAAAAATTGGTTGCAGTTAGACGTGTGGCAAAAGTTGTTAAAGGCGGACGAGTATTTGGTTTTGCTGCATTAACAGTTGTTGGCGATGGCGATGGACGTGTTGGTTATGGCGTGTCAAAAGCACGTGAAGTGCCAGTAGCAATTCAAAAGTCTTTAGAGCAAGCAAGAAAAAACATGAAAAAGGTAGCGTTGAAAGGCGGTACTCTTCAATATTCAATTATGTCAAATACAGGTGCTGCTAAGGTTTATATGCAACCTGCTTCTGATGGTACTGGTATTATTGCCGGTGGCGCAATGCGTGCAGTATTTGAAGTTGTTGGAGTTCATAACGTTTTGGCTAAATGTATCGGCACAAATAATCCAATTAATGTTGTTAGAGCAACTATTAATGGCTTGGTCTCTATGCACGATGCTAAAGAGATTGCTGCTAAACGTGGTTTGTCAGTTGAACAAATTACAGGATAAAGAATATGTCAGTCAAAAAAATTAGTGTAATGATGACCAAAAGTAAGAATGGTAGATTAAAAAGTCATCAGCAATGTCTAAAAGGTTTGGGTTTGAGTCGCATTCGTCAAACTGTACAAGTGATCGATACACCGGAAAATCGTGGAATGATCAATAAAATTGCATATATGCTTAAAGTTGAGGAAGTTTAATGTATTTGAATACAATTCAATCTGCATGTGGCGCTCGCAAAAAAGCTAAGCGAGTTGGTCGTGGTATCGGTTCAACTGATGGTAAAACATGCGGAAGAGGTCACAAGGGTCAAAAGGCTCGTTCAGGTGGTTATCACAAAGTAGGTTTCGAAGGTGGTCAGATGCCTTTGCAGCGTAGATTGCCAAAAGTTGGTTTTACATCAAGAATTAAAAAATTTACAGCTGTTGTTAGGCTGAATGAAGTTGATAATTTGGGTACAGATGTTGTTGATTTGCAATTATTGATATCTAAAAATGTCATTCCTGTTTTTTCTAAAAAGGTAAAAGTAATTCTTAGTGGTGCAGTAACTAAGTCAATTACCTTCAAAGGATTGGGAGTAACTGTAGGTGCGAAACAAGCAATTGAAGCTGCTGGCGGCAAAGTAGAGGCCTAAGTGAGTGTTAAAGGATATGATGTATCTGCCGGAAAGTTTCGGTTTGGTGAGCTGAAAGCAAGATTGCTTTTTGTTTTGGGTGCGTTTGTCGTTTATCGCATAGGTGCTCATATTCCTGTTCCAGGTATTGATCCTAAGGCTTTATCAGCAATGTTTGAGCAACAATCAGGTTC
>Ga0208223_1000428_pt1 | contig 10275 bp, 12 predicted proteins | sample LakMenE07Oct09ns_FD_150678 | JGI IMG/M metagenome (GOLD analysis project Ga0208223, IMG submission 150678) | Freshwater microbial communities from Lake Mendota, WI - 07OCT2009 deep hole epilimnion ns (SPAdes) | ecosystem: Environmental > Aquatic > Freshwater > Lake > Epilimnion/Euphotic zone ...
AAAAGAACGCCGTTATCAGCTAAGGTGATTTCCAAATCCTTAGAACAGTTTGGGGCTTGCCGTTCCATTGTTATTGATGAAAATGACGTTATCCGTGCGGGGAATGGAACCTTTGAGGAGGCGGGTCAATTAGGGATTGAGAAGGTTTTGGTTGTAGAAGCCGATGGTAATACGATTGTTGCTGTTAAGCGTAAAGGGTTATCAGAGTCGGATTGGAAACAATATGCGATCGCTGATAATACCGCCTCGGATTTCAGTGCATGGGATTTTGATCTATTGAATGATTTAGCTCAAGAGGTAGATTTTAGTGAGTTCTTCCCTGATTATAAATTAAATGAATTATTGGAATCGTTTGGCAAGGGTGAAGGGTTTGGCGATACTGAACAGCAAGAGGAAGATGAGGAATCAAAACCACCAGAAGATTTTAAAGAGTATGACGAAGACATCGAAACAGAACATACTTGTCCTAAGTGTGGTTATAAATGGTCAGGGGGTAAATAAATGAATACTAAACCTATTTACCGCGTTCCTCTAATGAAAGAGATAGAAGAAATACCCTGGAATGGGTTTAATGTTGTCTCTACATTTAGCGGAACAGGCGGATCATGTCTTGGTTATCGGATGGCTGGCTATCGAGTCTTGTGGGCTAATGAATTTATTCCTGCGGCTCAGGATTCTTATAAAGCTAATCATCCAAATTCAATTCTTGACAGGCGAGATATCCGAGAGATTTCTGCTCAGGACATCTTAACAGCAACCGGATTGAAAATAGGAGAGATAGATATATTTGATGGCTCTCCCCCTTGTGCAGCTTTTTCAACAGCAGGAAAACGTGAAGCAGGATGGGGAAAAGTTAAGCAATATTCAGATACCAAGCAAAGAGTTGATGATTTGTTTTTTGAGTACGCTCGACTAATCAAAGGAACACAGCCTAAAGTCTTTGTTGCTGAAAACGTATCAGGATTAATCAAAGGAACAGCTAAAGGCTACTTCTTAGAAATCCTTAAAACACTCAAAGATTGCGGTTATAACGTCAAGTGTAAAGTGCTAGATGCTCAATGGCTTGGTGTTCCTCAAATGCGACAACGGACTATCTTTATAGGTGTTAGGAATGATTTGAAGTTAGAACCTGTTCACCCAAAACCGTTGCATTATCAATATACAGTTAGAGATGCTTGTCCAAATATTTCTTTTATTGTATATGGTAAAGGGTTTGGGGAAGTAGAAGTAGTCCGTGCTACGGAAGTAGTCTTTCAATGTTTTGGAACTTCACCGTCAAGTGGAAACGGAAGGGCTGGAAAGGTTCAAAGGTTGGGCGAGTCTGAATTTACAAACCTAGCGATATCAGATGTCAAAAAAGCCTGTGCTTTTCCTGATGATTTTATTCTAACAGGTTCCTATGCCCAACAATGGGAAAGATTGGGTAGGGCTGTTCCACCTGTTATGATGTCACATATTGCCAAAACAATTCAATTAGAAATACTAGAAAAATGTGTGGATTAGCGGGTACATACAAATCCAGCGTAGATGTAGAGTCTATGCTTCTTAAAATAATACATAGGGGGCGAGATGGTCAAGGTGTTCACAAGCATGAAGACACTGTTCATGGTCACGTTAGGCTGTCTTTACTTGATTTAAGTTCGGCATCTAAACAACCTTTTATCTTAAATAATTCCACTCTTTCATTTAATGGTGAGATATGGAATTATAGAGATATAAAAAAGAAGTTACAAGACGACGGGTGCAAATTCAATACAACAGGTGACACCGAAGTATTGAGTCAATTTTTAGATATTTACGGTGTTTCACGGCTAAATCAACTAGAGGGAATGTTTGCTTTTGTATGGAGTAAAGGGGATGAGCATTGGCTTGTGAGAGACCGTTTTGGTGAGATACCCTTGTATCTGGCAAAAACGAATAAAGGGTATATTTGGGCATCTGAAAGAAAAGCATTTCCTAGTGGTGTTATGCCTGTTGCCGTTCCTCCGGGCTATGCTTTTAATCTAGTGAAAGGCGAGTGGTTTCAATGGTACAAGCTACCAGGAACAACACCACAGCAAAATATATTAGATTGCTTGAATAGGGGTGTAGAACAAAGATTAAATGCTGATGCTCCCGTCTGCTGTCTTATATCGGGCGGATTAGATAGCGTCTTGGTTCTGCAAATAGCAAAGTCTATAAACAAAAACATCGTAGCTTTTACAGCAAAAATGCGTAATGATTCAAATGATTTACTAGCAGCCAGGAAGATATGTAGTGAGTATGAAATTCAATTAATAGAAGTGCCAGTATCTATTGATTTAGATTCTTTAACTAACGCAGCCAAGGTAATAGAAATTAACAGCAAAGCTCAAATAGAGATAGCTTCATTATGTCTACCATTAGCACAAAGGATAAGGGCAGAAGGCTTTAAATCTTGCTTATCTGGTGAAGCTGCCGACGAGCTTTTTGGTGGTTATGGTAATTTCTGTATTCAGGCATCCAAAAGCACAAATACAGAAGTTATATCTCTTAGAAAAAGTCAATTAGCAAAAATGGCAAGAGGTAATTTTGTTAGGTGCAATAAGTCTTTTATGTATGGTGGCGTAGAGTGTAGATTGCCTTTTGTGGATGTGAAGTTAGTTGAATATGCCATAAACTTAGACCTCTCGCAATCACCACCAAATAAAAAACTACTGAAATCCGCGTCGGCTAGACTGCTACCTAAATGGGTGATATCCAGGGTTAAGGATACTTTTCAAGGTGGTAGTGGTGTGTCCGATTGGACAGAGAAAAATATAGCATCGCCAATAAAATTTTACAACAACGAACTAAAGAAAACTTTTGGATACTTACCCAAGGATTAACATGAATAATTATCACGTCCCATCTAAAGATAAATGGGAATTTGACGAATCAGTAACAGACATTTTTGATGATATGTTGGCTCGTTCAATTCCTCAATACGAGGTAATGAGAGACGCTGTTACCAATATCGCTCGTGAATACATAAAACCCGCCAGTTCTGTCATAGATATTGGATGCTCAAGAGGTGAGCAGATATCTCGACTAATTCAATCCTATGGGACTAATTGCACCTATTATGGAATCGAAGTTAGTCAACCGATGATTAACGCGAGTAGGGAAAAGTTTAAGGGTTTTGAATGCGTCAGTTTACATGAATTAGATTTAAGAAAAGATTGGTTAACTCTTAAAAACGTATCCGTCACTTTGTCGGTTTTAACTTTACAGTTTATTCCGATTGAATACAGATTAAGACTACTCAAAAAAATCTATGATTCAACTCGAAAAGGCGGGTGTTTTATTTTAGTTGAAAAGTTATTGGGGGGTCTGCTGATATTGACAGTTTATTGACCAATCAGTATTATAACTTAAAACATCAGAATGGTTATTCTATTTATGAGATAGAACGGAAAAAATTAAGCCTAGAGGGTGTACTTGTTCCGGTAACAGCTAATTGGAATGAAGAAATGCTTAGATTGTCTGGTTTTACTGAGGTTGATTGTTTTTGGCGTTGGATGAACTTTTCTGGATGGATTGCTGTTAAGTAGAATGAAACTAATGGAAAGATTGCCAGATTAATTAATATTAACTGTGATATAATATTAATAGTAAATGCCCTTCGCGATGTTTCAGCATCCAAGGGCTGTAAACCTGATTCAGAGGTATCACAATGAATAACTTTAACAAAGAATTGGCTCTAACCTTAATTGATTCTAGCATTGAGTTTCCCGTTGACTTTGATGACGCGATGCAATGGTGGGACTGTCGGACTAAGGATGGAAGTCTTACCACTCGACGGCAGTTAGTCGCAAAACTCAAGCAAAACTTTGATCAAGGATTAGATTGGACTTTTGCACAAATTTATGAAAAAGTCCAAACAGGGCGACCCGTTGATAAAATCTACCTGACAGTGGACACCTTCAAAGAAATGGGAATGATGTTACCTAGTGGCAAGGGCAAAGAGATCCGGCGTTATTTCCTTGAGTGTGAACGGGAGTTAAAACAACTTAGATCAGAATCCGCCCAAACTCAAACAGTCTCATCCCAACCCACGCCGCGCGATATTGCTGATTTTGTCTCTGTCATCCTAAATATCGCGGGTTTGGATCAGAGTATGATTGCAGCGTCCGCAGCTAATCACGTCGCTAAATATTATCCGGCGCTCCGTCCCTCGGCTGAAGACTTAAAAAAGGAATTAGTCATCGAGACATCGGAAAAACTTCTCACGCCCACCGAACTCGGATTAATCCTAGAGCAGCGCACCGGAATTAAACACTCAGCGCAACGGGTCAACAAACTCCTATCTGAGAATGGATTGCAAACCCCGAACCCTCACGGGAAAGATCCGGCTTGGTTGCCAACTCTAAAAGGATCAGGATTTTCTAAGTTGTTGCTCGCTGCACAGAAGGGCGTTAAGGATGCGACCCGTCAACATTTGCAATGGTTTGAATCTGTTGTTGATGTTTTGGCGGTGTAGGGTAGGGTGAAATAGTTAAAACCCCAGGAGTCAATTCCTGGGGTTTAGGTTCACCGCGTAGCTTTAGTTCCGAGTCAGTTTGAGCGTAAAGCCTGCGCCGGCTAAATATACTGGGTATCCTGTGCTGGCCAAGTACTCTTCTATGAAATCAACTGTGTGCTGCCCAGACCAGGTTATCTCAATCTCGTTGTCAACAGGATTGATGGTGAAGGTTTCGTGGGGGATGGTTCTGAGTGACATTCTGAGGTCTTTTACGATTTTGGTGGCGTTCATGGTCGTTTTCCTTTTTCTTTGTTTCCATTAATCTAACTATAGCTAAAACCGCCATGTGTCTAGGGGTTGGGCTATGTGCTTAATCATTGAATTATGGAACTTGGACAAATTGATTACTGTTGTGGCAAAGATATCACCGGACGTGATGGAAAAAGCTCAGGATGTATACAATCTGGTAAGCGAAGAAATGAAGGGCTTAAACAGGGATAAAGCTATTGCCTGGGGTCAAGTTTTGGAGAGCTTGGTTATAAACTATTTGGGGTTGTCGGAGTAAATTGATTTAACACCCTCTGACATTCAATCCAGAGGGTGCGATCGCTATCTACTCCCCTGAGTCAAGAGTCCAAGTAGAATAAGTGTCCACATCATAGAAGCGGTCATCAATTAAAATCTGATTATCAAGATCGCCATAGTTTTCTCCCATGATTTCCAGCATCCGAGCAAACGGGTCGGTGTCCAGGGAAGTTTTACCGTCTCTTAGTAGAACGAGACTATGAGCATCGAGCCAGTTGGCAAAATCAGAATTAATCCATCGGGCAACTTTGACTGCGAGTAACGGATGACCCCATGTTCCACCTTTCTTCCCTTCTTTTGTTTCAAGGATTGCACCGTAAGGGTTTGAGCTAACTCCCTCACATCTGAGGTAGTTAAGATTGGGGGAGTTTACGAGGCTTTCTAGTTCAGCTTTTGAGCTTTTCAACCGCATCCAGTTGTCGAGCCTCACATCATAGGCTTTGCACATCTCGGTCAGGTTTATCCATCCGTCAGATTCCCGAACTTGAATCTTGACCCCGTTGTAGTCGAACGGAATGATGTTATAATTCATATAATTCCTTAAATTTGAATAGTCCCCAGATGAGAGAACATCTTGGGGACTAATTAATTATAACATTTAAAATAATCTGAATATTAAAAAGCCTAGGATTAAACCCCTATTGAGCTTGCCTTTTAAACTTGGGGAGCTCATTTCTAAACTTTGTTAATGGGGTAGTTTGCATTAATTCACTATTTAAACTTATCAATCCCCGCCCGTTTTACGGCGGGGCGGATGTCAAATTACTTTATCTGCATTATTGACATAGTTCCCTTGTCTTTTAATGTCTCCACCAATAATCCCGTTAACTTGAGCTTTTTCTTTTTCCGGTGTCGGGCTGTTTGTTCGGCAGTGGTCAAGACGTGATCTTCAAATATCCGAGGTCTTCCCCCTAGCTGTGGATTCTCGGTAAAACTAAACCCACAGTCTCGGCATCTCCATTTTTGTCTATTCCCAGAAGCCATCCCATTCTTTTTGAGAGGGATCTGGCATTTTAGGCAGTTATTCATTCGAGGAGAATAGCTGCGGGATAGATGGTTACGCTACTACCTTTAGTTTGATAGAAATTAATCTGTTGATCGGCTTTTAATTGATCCATAGACTCCCAAAATTCTAACGGGGTAAGCTGTAACTCGGACTGCACCGATCTAGGGTTTATGGTTAGCAGCCTTTTCCCCATGATTCGGGCTTTGAGAAAGGCTTTTAACTTTTCCATTTATGCTTCACGTCTCCCATCGCCACGCTTCGGACTCGTTTCTGTTTTAGGGGTTTCGCCAGTTTCGCCATTTGCCACCAATTCAAGAACCTGAACCTTCTTCCCTTGAAAAGAGAAGTGATGGGCGAGATTTATGGCATTAATCCAGAGGGTCAAGACCGAAATGGCTATAATAAACGCGATCAGGTAGGTGTTATTGTTTTTCATTGAAAGACATAACGAGATTTTATTTAACCCATTGATTTTACCACAATACCAACCAAAGTCATGCCTTAAATTGGTTTGCGATTGCGATCGCCGTTAGTCAATCATCAAACAAGTCGGGAGTGGTAGGGTGATTTTTCTTGTGGCGATCGCACCGGAGTCTGGCTTGGTTGTCCCTATAGATTGTTATGAATAACCTGCTCGAATGTGCCGAGGATCGTTTGGTGGGATTTCTTCAACTTTAATATCCTTAATCCCAATAGAATAGAGCGTTACTCCCTTGGAGTTTAGAGAATTCTCGGCGGTTTTTCTGTGATTGTATTTTTTTGCATCTATAGACTCCGAACTCCATGCGTTCGGGCGGGGTCGGGCTGTCTTATAGACAGGGACTCCATCTTGCAATAGTCCCATGATCACAAAGTATGATTCTTGATTCATTGTTGTTTGGCTCCTTTTTTTGCTCTTTGTTCTCTACTTTCCTAACTGTAACCGATTCCCTAGGAATTGTCAATGGGTTTTGAAAAGAATTTTTTTTTCGGGAGTTGGGTGTGCTACTAATTGCCCTTATTTTAACCTTATCACCTTCCGTTTTTCGGGAATTGTTAAATGGGTTTTATAGGATGTCTCCCGCTATTTTCGCGTCAGCACAGGGGGCGATCGCCCTAAATCGACGGGGACAATACCAGACCGTGACATCAAGCGGGCTACAGGCTATACAGTGCGGGGATAACACCCTTTTTGCGTTACCCCGCAACAACAAAGAAGACAAGATGGACAATTTTTCTCTAAGGATGTCCACATAGATCAAAATCTAAGAAATTGAACGAGTGCCATAGGGTTTAAGTTATTCAGTGTGTCATGTTTCATAGGGTTTAAGTTATTCAGTGTGTCATGGGGGTAAAGCTATTATTTCCCGTAACCTTAACCCAATGGCATTCAGTGTGACAGAGGAGAAGGTGTTGGACTCTTAAAATAATATGATTTTTTCTTCAACAGCAGTAAAATGACTCTAACCTTTATGGGGTGTGGCTTTGGGAGATAGTTAAGAAATCCTTAAAATGGTATCAGGTTATGATACAAACAACGAGATAATCGCTGTCACACTAAAACATAATAGAAGATTAATAAAAAACACTGTGATAAAAATTCAGTGTGACAGAATTCACTGTGACAGAATTCACTGTGACAGAATTCACTGTGACAAATTTTTGGTGTGACATAGAAGGATGAAGATCCCCCCTCCATTAGATCTAATGGGAGGGCTGAAAACCACACGGGGATGACGGGGTTTAAGAGGGCTTGAGGGGATGGTCACAAAGGGAATCTACTAAAACCAGTGTCAACCCTCCTCAAATTCCCTATTATTGGCCTCTAAACTGACGAATGGGGTTATCCTTTACTTTGGCAAAACAAAACCTCCCTAGGTTTTTGGCAAAACAAAACCTCCCTAGGTTTAAGGAGGCTGTAGAGGGTTTATAGGGTATGGGGTCAACTTTGCCCGATATAGTGCAATTGGGCAACCACTCCCCGTTCGGGGTCATCTGCGACCCCAGAGACTCGGTAGACAGCTTGGATGGTGTATCCACGGGAGTCTATCCCTGAAAAGAAGGCAATGGTCTCCCCTAGTCCTAGTTGACAGCCGTTGGGATAGCCTGCTTCGGTAACAGGAATATAGTTTGATGTTGTTAAGAAATAATCAATTTGAAACTTTGTTGATGACATCATTTTATCGTCCTCATACTATTTTAGGTGTGCTATAGGGTGTGCTTACTAGATTTTCGTCAACGCGATCCCTATAGCGTCATTCATCTGGTTTTCAACATCGGTCATTTGCCCCATGACTTCCCCCTATGGAGTACCGTTGTGCATCACGGCAGGAGTAGGGAGCCGTTGGCTATTTGATAGGCACTAGGAACCCCACCGTGACGAGGGAGGCTACAAACGCATCGTAAGACGATGCGTCAAGGGTTCTGCCCGACCAATTCACCTCAACCCGCTTCTGCCATTCCATATAGGCTTTGACATCGGGTAAGGGGGAGTGGCAGGATGATGCACAATTTCGCCATAGTGCGTGGGTAATCTGTTTAGGTGAACCCGTAACGGTCAGGGAGTCGTCGAAAAGTCGATAGGTAGTCATCGTTTTAGTGGTTGGGGTAGAGGGTAGGTAGGGGTAGGGAATCCTACCCCGTAGTCTATTATGCGGCGAGTGCGGCGCGCCGTCGGCGGTAAAATTGGGCGATGTTGTTGTTGTTGAACATCTCGTTAAATTCGATGTTCGTGGCGTTTTCGGGCGTGGCGGTTGTAGCGAACCCGATTAAAAATCTTACCCAGTTCTCTATCCTTGTCGCGTTGGTCGTCCCGGCGTGATGCCGGATTTCGATGGTGTTGTATTTCCGGTAGCTCTGCAAGTTCAACTTGCTGTATCGGCTGTGCTGTAATTGACGCATTTCGTCAATTGTGAGGCAGTTATCAATGAGATGGGTTCTCATCGTTTCTGAAATCGGGAGGCAGTATCGGTTCTTGGAACCGCGCCGTGCGCGAGGCTGTATAGCGTCCAGGTTCGCTTCATTCGCCATGTAGCGCTTTACGAAGTTCCGAACCCTCCCAAGCCCTAGGAAGTCCGCCCCCAGGTGGACGTGCAGTCCGCAATGCTTGTTTGCTTTACACCCTATACGGGTTAGAGTCTCGCAAACCTTCCGAAGCTCGGCGATGCCCTTCTCCCCGCTAAGGATGGGGCTTACGATCTCGTACCCGCACGAGCCATCCGTAATTACCTTCCAGTGTTCTTTAGTGATGTAGTTATAGTTTTCGACCGCAGCCGATATCCCTGCGGCTTGTAGGGCTTGTGCGATCGCCTCCTGGCTTATTAGCCGGGTTACTTCGATTTCAACCCCGAAGGTGATTTCGGGCATGGCGGTATGGGTTTGTTGTGCTTGGGCTTGTGCTTGCGGTTGCGTGCCTGATTCTTCTGCTCGGATTTGGCTATAAATCCGGTCGTATTCGGCTTGGAGGATTGTTCCCTTCTGGTTGAGTTTTATCGTGGTCAACCCTTCGAGGCGTAGGGTTTTTAAGGCTTGTTGAAGTTCTCTATAGTTCATGGTCGTTTTAGCTCTTTGTTTTCTACTTTCCTAACTATAACTGATACCCTAGGAAATGTCAAGGGTTTTTAAAACTTTTTTTTGGGGACAAGTTATGGACATTTTGGGAAGTGGGCCATTTTGGGAAGTGGGCCATTTTGGGATAGGTGATTAAATGATATAATGGTATGATTACGATGCACAAAAGAGCAGGAGATTAATGGACAGATTCAAGGTTGAGGTTTTATCGAAAACAGCTAATCCCCAACAGATGATTTATCTGGCATTGCATCAATGTTATAGCGAGAATTATGTGTTTTGGGGGATTGATAAAATCCCCCCAGAAAAAGAGTGTGGCGAGATAGCAGTCAAAAGATTGTTAGCAGGTGATAGAGGGCATTGGAGTTGTGCCGAAACTGCCTATATTGTCTTTAATGTTGGCTACTTTCCCCATAGCGTCATGCAGCAAGCAACCCGACATAGGCATATTTCTTTTAGCGTTGAGTCGATGCGTTACTCAGGCCAAAGAATCATTGATGTTGTTGATGGTAAACGTGATTTAGAAGATGTTTTTTATTTAAGACCTGTTGGTGAATATGTTGACCGCCAAGGGAAAAAATATTATTATTCACCTGAATTAAGAGAAATCCATTTACAACACTGTGTAGATGCTTGTGGTTTGTATAAACAAAACATTGAGTCTGGGATGAGT
>Ga0208223_1000430_pt1 | contig 10263 bp, 10 predicted proteins | sample LakMenE07Oct09ns_FD_150678 | JGI IMG/M metagenome (GOLD analysis project Ga0208223, IMG submission 150678) | Freshwater microbial communities from Lake Mendota, WI - 07OCT2009 deep hole epilimnion ns (SPAdes) | ecosystem: Environmental > Aquatic > Freshwater > Lake > Epilimnion/Euphotic zone ...
CAATTTTCAGCTTCGCAAGAATTGCTATATGTAACATTATTACAACCACAAACAGGAATGAAAACTGTTGGGCAAAAAATATTAGGATTTATTAGTGACGAATCAATGCAAGTTATGATGTCTCCACAGGGGTAAGGCAAAACACAGATGTTATTATCATAGTTAAAAATAACGGATCCTATGAAATTTGGAGGAAAAGGAGCTGAAAAAATAGAGTTAGAGACTGAATAAGGAATTGTAGTTCCTCCCTCTTGTCCAAAATACGCTAATTCTCCACTTGCTATGACATCACCATTTTGATTTAGTACTTGCGAAACATATGGGTACATAATCCAATCATTAAAATCACCACTAAAATTAATTGATACATTGAGTATTCCAGAAGTGTCAAAAGAAATGTTTTCTGCGCAAAAAGATGAGCATGAAATAGTACTTGAACATGCTCCCTCTGTCCACGCAGTTACACCTCCTAGATTTACCGCAATACAGTCATTTGAATAAGTAACGCCATCGCATCCACAAACGGGTGCGTAAATCATAGGGCAAATAGCAAATGAATCAATTAGAGCTGGATTTACACATTGAGAAAAATTATAGGTTTTAAATCCAAAAATTAGAATTAGAAGTAGGATGTATTTCATGATTTTTATTTTTAATATTTAGCAAATTTAATCTAAAATCTAATTCTTTTCAATTATTTCTTGGTTTAATAAAATTAAAACCCACTATGAAATCAGTCAAAGGAATATATTTTAATGAGTGATTAATGCTATCTTTGACAAAATTTATTTCCATGCGAGTTTACTTGGATAATGCAGCTACAACTCAAATTGCTCCTGAAGTGATTGATTCTATGTTGCTTGTTTTAAAGGAGAATTTTGGCAATCCATCATCTACACATTTTTATGGAAGGAATGCAAAAGCTCTAGTTGAGACATCAAGACGTTCAATTGCAAAACAAATGAATTGTCTTTCTTCTGAAATTATATTTACTTCAGGAGGAACGGAAGCAGACAATATGGCAATCCATGCAGCAATTAACGAATTAGGTGTAAAACGCATTATAACTTCTTGCATTGAACACCACGCTGTTGGTCATACGATTGAATCTCTAACAAAAGAAAATTTAGTTGAAGGCGTTTTTGTTAAAATTGATTCAAAGGGTCATGTTGACCTTAATCATCTAGAAGAATTACTCCACGAAAATATCCCAACATTGGTTTCTTTAATGCATGCTAATAATGAGATTTCGACCATTCTTCCCTTAAAGAAAGTTGCGCAAATGTGTCGAAAATATGGCGCTTATTTTCATTCTGATACCGTACAAACAATTGGTCATTATCCATTTGACTTACACGATTTAGATATTGATTTTATAGCTTGTTCAGCACACAAATTTCATGGACCTAAAGGAATTGGTTTTCTATATGTAAACAAGAAAACAAAGATTTCTGCATTAATACATGGCGGGGCGCAGGAGCGTGGAATGAGAGGTGGAACAGAAAATATAGCTGGAATTGTTGGTTTAGCTAAAGCAATGGAATTGACATACGAAGATATAACAGCTCACCAAAAACACATTCAGGAACTTAAAAACTATATGATTAATCAATTGAAAAATCAGTTTTCTGATATTACATTTCACGGAGAAACAAAGCCAGAGGAATCTTTGTATACTGTTTTAAATGTTTGCTTTCCAAAGACGGAAAAGTCTGGAATGTTATTATTTACATTGGATCTCAAAGGTGTTGCAGTAAGTGGAGGTAGCGCTTGTTCCTCAGGAGCAACAAAGGGTTCACATGTTTTAGAAGGAATTTCAGCCGATTTAACACGCCCGAATGCGCGTTTTTCATTTTCTAGGTATACAACAAAAGCTGAAATCGATTATGCTCTAGATCAAGTTAAAAGTGTCTTTCAAGTTAATATTTGCTAAGAAATGGCAGCTCAACGCCTAAAGATTTTAGCACTTTGTTCTTGGTATCCGAATGAATTTAATCCGACCTTAGGAAATTTTGTAAAAAAACATGCCGAAGCTGCTTCTCGCTATAATGATGTAGTTTGTCTTTCTGTTTTTCCTTCTTTACTTGATAAAAAAATACGTTTGGTTGAGACAAGAACAAGAACTTTCTCAGAGATCGTAGTTTACTATCCCAAAACAACTAGCAAATTTCGTCTTTGGAATATGTTCCGAAATTATTTCGCTCATAGAAAAGCGTTTAAAATAGGATATAAAACTGTAAAGTCGATTATCGGCAAGCCGGATTTAATTCATTTAAATATTACTTATCCACTTGGAATATGGGCGTTTTATTTAAAATGGCGAAAAGATATTCCTTATGTAATAACGGAAAATGCAACAGGTCTTCATGTAGGAACTGATCATTCATACCCAAAGATTATTTTGTCTTTGTGTAAGTTTATAGTAAGAAGAGCTTCGATTTTACTTCCAGTTAGCGAGGATCTTAAAAGTTATATGCGTATTCTTAGTCCAAAGTCACAATTTGCAATTATTTCAAATGTTGTAGATGAAGAAATATTTAAGTACAGTGAAAAACACAAAGAATTAAAAACTACAACTTTTATTCATATTTCAACTGGAAAAGACGAGCATAAGAATATCAGTGGAATACTGTCTTGCATCTCTAGCATTTCAAAATATCGAAAGGATTTTCATTTGAAAATTGTCAGTGATGGCGATGTCGCATATGCCAAGGAAAAAATCGAAATTTTAGGAATCCAAGATTCTGTAACTTTTTATTCAACGAAGTCAACCAAAGAAATTGCTTCTATGATCGACAATAGTTCTGCCTTATTGCTATTTAGTAATTATGAAAACTTCCCTTGTGTAATTGCAGAATCACTTATGATGGGTAAACCTGTTATTTCAACAGATGTAAATGGCATACCTGAACATGTAAATTCGAAAAATGGGATTCTAATTCCTAAAGGAGATGAAGCGCAACTTGAAAAAGCTATTTGTGATTTTTTAGATGCTAAATTCACCTTTGATTCAAATGAAATTCATTCTTATGCGTTTAAACATTTTAGTTATCAAGAAGTGGGAAAACAATTTGACGAACAGTTTAGAATAGTTTTAAACTCTAAGACTCAATAATGCTGAAATCAATTCTCAGTAATTTTAGCGTGCGCTTTTCTTCTGCTATCTTTAATTTGCTAATAGCAGTTCTAGTTTCACAATTTTTAGGTGCAGCGGGAAAAGGAGAGCAAAGTCTGATACTAGCTTCAATTACGATTGTTTTATTGTTTCATAATCTTGTAAGTGGTGCTTCTATTATCTATTTAGCGTCTCGACTGAATCCTCAAAAATTACTTATTATATCCTATTTGTGGACAATCACAGTTAGTTTTTTTAGCTATTTAATAATAATAAAGTTAGCATATTTCACTCCATTTATTTCTTTTGCAGTTGTTATGTTGAGTACTTTAAGTTCATTTACAGCCATAAATTCATCTTTGTTAATCGGTCGTGAAAAAATTGGAAAAAGTAATGTTGTTAATTTTTTAGTCCCTTTTTTAACCTTATTATTTCTATTTGTACAATTTTATTTTTTTGACAACAAAAGTATTTCAGCTTATGTTTTCGCATTGTTTTTCTCATACTTACTGTCGCTAGTTTGTAGTTTATATTTTATTAAAGCTTATTTTTTTGAAAAAGAAACGCAAGATTCAAAATTCCAAACGACCTTCAAATCACTTTTTTATTATGGTTTTCAGAATCAGTTAGCGCATATATTTCAACTCTTGAGTTTTCGAATTAGTTATTTTGTAATTGAACATTACAATGGAAAGGAAGCTGTTGGAATTTATTCTAATGGAATTTCTATCGCTGAAGCAATTTGGATGATAACGAGTAGTATTTGTTTGTATCAATATTCTAAGATTTCAAATTCAACCGACAAGGAATATTCTATGCGTTTAACCGAGAAATTAACGAAAGTAGCTTTATTTATTTCTTTCCTTGTTATTTGTTTAGTTGCGATTATCCCAACAAATTTTTACACTTGGGTTTTTGGTAAAGAATTTTATGAATTAAAATCTTTAATTCTACTTCTTCTTCCTGGAGTTTGGATTTACAACTATTATTTGATTATCGGACATTATTTTTCAGGACGAGGTAAATTCCTTTCTAATGCGCTAGCCACTTTTATAGGTCTCGTTTTTACTTTTCTACTTATATTTTCACTAGTTCCAAAATTTGGTATTCAGGGATCAGTTCTTTCTGCTATTCTTTCCTATTCACTTACCTCTCTAGTTGCAATAATAATTTATCTTTGTCAGGGAGGTAAATTTGTACTTTTTCCAAAGTTTTCTGAAATTCAAAATTATTTATTTACTAAAACTAAAGTAAATGAAAAAAGTAAGTAAGGCAATCAAAGCATTTATTGCAATTCTCAAAAAGCCCTATTTATTGAATGCTGTATTAAATAGTGAGGAACTTTTGGAATCAGAATTTCAAGTCCTATTTCCTTCTGTAAACGAAAAGAAACAGATTTCATTTTCGACCTTATTTCCCCTTGTGAAGGATGTGAATGTATATCCATATTCTTTTTTAAGTGGTTCTTCACTTGCCACAGACTTTGCCTTGTTACAGTTATTGTGCAAAAAAATAGAGGCGGAAGATTATTTTGAAATTGGAACCTGGCGTGGAGAAAGTGTTGCGAATGTTGCTCCATATGTCAAAAATTGTTTCACTTTAAATTTAAGCGATGATGTAATGTTAAAAAAGGGATTAGATAAAAGTTATATTCAAATGCATCGATTTTATTCTGAGGGTATTAAAAACGTAACACATCTTTTTGGGGATTCAAAATACTATGATTATTCTGGTTTAAACAAGAAATTTGATCTTATTTTTATTGACGGAGATCATCATACAGAATCAGTAAAAAGTGATACATCCTTGCTTTCTCCATTTTTAAAAAATGAAAAATCTGTAATCGTTTGGCATGATGCAAAACTAGATACAGAAACTTGTAGATATGAGGTATTAATGGGGATATATCAAGGGATGCCTCAAGAAACCCACAAACATATTTATCTTGTAGAAAATACCCTTTGTGCAATTTATTGGCCTTATGACTTAGCTTTTTCTAAGTTAGTTAAAAATACTTACCCTGAAAATGCTTTTGACATTCAGTTAAGAATAAAAAAGTAAAAATTACCTAAAACTAAATTTCCGTTGGAGTAAGTAACTAATTACAACAACAATACAGGACGAAACTATATTTGCTATTGTTGGAAAGAAATTAAAAGTTTCAATGAATATTTTTAAGAGAATCCAACTTGTAAAACTGGTGATTAGAGCACTTACAGCATAGCGAAATAATTGTGTTGTTCCTTTTAAATGACTTTTAGTAAAAACAACGTATTTTAAGAGCGTAAACCCAATTGAAAAGGAAATAATAAAACATAGAAAAGCAGTCATTGTATATGAAGAAAGTGTAATATTAACTAGCGGAAAATGCCAATTTTCTTTCTTGAAAAGGAATTGATAAAAGATAAAAAATAAAAACCAACTTAAAACTAAATTACTAACGCCGCAAACGGCATAATAGTAGGTTGTACGATCAAAAAAACGTTTGAACAGTGGGTAGAAAAAATCTAAGAAAGAATGAATTAACTTAACTAATTTCATCGAATTCAATTTGATAGGATGTATGCCGACGAATATTTAAAACCTGCCCGCCTTCAAATAATAAATATTGACCTTTTATTCCTTTAAGCATGCCATTTATTTCTGGTGTTTTGTCAAAAGTTAAGCTTGTTACTTTTGTCGGATAAATTTCAACGGGATAATTAAAGGAGTGGATGCTGTCGTCCTCACTCCAATAGGAAGATAAGTCGCTAGGTAGTATTTCGTGAATATGCCATTTTTCATTTTCTAAATTTATTGTTTCATCTTGCAAGTTACACAACATGCTTTGCCAGTTTGTTTTATCAGAAAAATGATCTTTCAATGCAACTTCAATTTTGCCAGCTAAATAGCGATTTGGTACTTCAGCTAAAATAATTGCCTTGTTTGCGCCTTGATCAATCCATCTTGTAGGCACTTGACTAATTTTTGTAACACCAACTTTAACGATATCTGTTGCGGCTAAATAAACAATATGTGGCTGGTTATGATATTTCAGTTCATATTCAATATCTCTTCCTTTCCCAAGATGAGCTTCACATAATTCGGGATGTAAAATGCAAGGGCTTGCCTCAGGAGCAGAAATAAAACATGAGTAGCAAAATCCCTGTCCGAAAGATTTATCAGTCTGTTTAAGGCATTTTGAGCACGCTATACCCCCATTCCATTTTAAAGAAATTTGTTTTCCTATAAATGTATTTACATGAATATCTTTTTCTGGGCATTCGAAAAAATAGTCAATTTTACTCCCAATTTGGGTCTTCATTTTTGTAAGGAGTAGTTTCATTTTTCAGGTAAAATATTCATTTTTTCAGCAAAATGATAGCAGTAATCGCGTAAATCTTCAGAAATCAAATGCTCACCTGTTGCTTTTTCAAAACTATCAGCCATGGTTAATAGACTTTGATGAAAAAATTGTTTCATTTCTTCAATAGTCATATCCTTTGTCCATAAGTCAATTTTCATTGTATTTTTTTCTTCTGGATTCCATATTGAAAGTAGAAACGCACTAGCATTTTGATTCTCGATTCCACCATCGCTAGCGCTCCAATTCATTTGAATAGGAAGATTGTTTGCGTTTAAATCAACTTTAATATTTATTTCAGATTGCTTTGAGATCCTTTCTTCCATCTTAGTCTGCTTTATAATTTTGTAATAATTCGTTGTAAGTTGTTTTTTTTAATTGGGATAGACTAATAGAGTGGTTTTCCATATATTGTTTAACAATTCGCCATCCTAAAAATTGCCCAAGTCTATCGGGACTTTCTTCCGGCAAACCGCCTGTAAATGGCCCTTCATTTAAAAGATTTGATCTAGTTTTCTCGTCTGTTTTGAATAGTAATTCATTTTCAACTAGGTACTTCCAAAAAACACCTTCATTTTTGAGCGCCCAATTAAATTGTTTGTTGGTGTATCGTAAAATAGTATTCGTTTTTACATTTGGCAATGTTCCTTGTGTAATATACAAAATTTTTCCCCAGCGCATCATTTCGCTTGCATAATTTTCTGATTTTTCTGTACAATAATGCGTCATAAGCCATCCTGCAATAACATCACGAGTGAGGTATTCTTTTTTCATTCCATTTTTAATCCATGTGTAAAATTGATTAGTTGGAAGCTCTTTAATTACTTTCTCTTTTGAACCAATATAACGTTCTACACCAATTGCAATTTCTTTTTCAGTTGAAAAGACACTTGCTGAAAAAGATGAATTAATAAAATAGATGGTTTTTGGTGTTTTTTCTCTTGGGAAAAATGCTTTAAGACGACTAAATGCTATCAAAAGTTCTTTTTTTTCTGAGGAGAAGTCCCCAAGTGTTTTTTTTATGGTCCCACCAAGTCTTCGAATATAATTGTTACTATAAAATCTCCTTATTCCATTTACATAAGAAGTGTCAGTCTGCATATTTCCACCCATGCAATAACCAAAAGTATAATCAAGTAGTGATGAATTATTCTTCTTAAATTTAGATTTTAAAGTCAATAGCTCTTTGTCTGTTGAGTTTCTTAATGCTGAATCAAGGTTAAAAAATTTTAAATCAATTTGTATGCCTTCTATAGAAATTTTAAATGGATCCTGCGAACAAGCAAAAAATAAACATAGTGTTAAGAGAATTGTCGAAAATATATAAAGCCTTGTTTTCACTATTTTTTGTAATTTTGTTTCAAATTTAATAATATTAAAATTATTATTATGAAATCAATTATTTTGAAGTTATTTGTCCTTTTAGGTTTTGTCTTGTTATCACCATGTTTATCTTACACACAAGGTTTACAAAATAAAAATATACAAGCTGGTATTATAAGCAGTTTTGGTTTTAATTTTGCTAAAATGGGAACTTCTAGATTAGAGAATAATGGCGTAGGTACAAATTTTAGTGTTGGCCTGCTCATGCACAAATCATTTGCGGGTTCTAAAAACTTTGGGTTTGCATCTGGTTTAGAATTTGATTTTAACACAATTAATTTTAAGGCAGTTGAATTAATTCATTATAATTACAATGACAGAGAAATTCTGCCTTATTCTTCTTCAACTCTGAGCACTTTTCAGCTACAAACTCGAAAACACAAAACATCACTCGTAACTATACCTCTTGCGCTTCTTTTCAGAACAGATCCTGTTGGAAGTTTTCGTTATTTTGCAAAATTTGGAATTAAGAATTCTTTTTTGATTTCTAATAAGATGGTAGATAAAGGAAAAGATATTTCTAATCCTGCAATTCCAGAAGAAAATCTAAATATGACTTCTAAGAATGAAATGTTTTTTTACCAATTATCCTTGGGTTTATCTTTTGGTACCGAATGGAATTTTATTGGTTCAACCTGTTTAGTTGCTGAAATGAGCTACTATTATGGCCTTACTCCTTTATTCTTGGATAGAAAAGAAGAGAACCAAACCTTGTACATTAAGGTTAATGGAGAAAATACTCCTTTTTCTAACAAGGCTACTCTGAATCAATTAAATTTAAAATTTGCAGTCCTTTTCTAATTTGAATCCTCTTCAGAATTTTATATCATCTTGGTTAAATTCCTATTTGGAAAACTCAGCTATGCAAGGATTTGTTGTTGGTGTTTCGGGAGGAATAGATTCGGCTTTAACATCAATTCTATGTGCTGAAACTGGAAAAAAAGTAATTCTTTTGAATTTGCCAATTCGGCAAACTGATGCAGAATATGATAGAGCTCAACTTCACATAGCAGATTTAAAAAAACGCTATCTAAATGTTGAATCTTTTATTATTAATCTGTCGGAAACACTTACAGTTTTTGAGAAAACACTTCCTTTTGACATAAAAGAAAATAATTTAGCGCTTGCAAATTCCCGTGCTAGGTTAAGAATGACAGCTTTATATGCTGTCGCTCAAGCAAATTCATGCTTAGTAGTCGGAACTGGAAATAAAGTTGAAGATTTTGGCTTAGGTTTTTTCACAAAGTACGGTGATGGTGGAGTTGACATTAGTCCGATTGCAGACCTTACTAAATCTCAGGTTTTTTCTCTTGCAAAAGAACTTAAGGTGATTCCTGAGATTTTGAAAGCTAAACCAACCGATGGCCTTTGGGAAGATGGAAGAAGTGACGAGGATCAAATTGGAGCATCTTATCCTGAATTAGAATGGGCAATGGATTTTTCTGGAGATAGTAATACTATTTCTGAACGTCAAAAAGTAATATTAGCTATTTACAAGCGTTTTAATAAATACAATGCTCATAAAATGAATCCGATTCCTGTTTGCAAAATACCATTAGAATTGCTTGGATTGTTGGATTCGTAAGCGATGACAAATGTTGTTTATCATCTAAATATGAAAAGACTTTTTCTAATTGTATTTTTGTTCTCAAGCTTAAATCTCCTTTTTTCTCAAGGTTTCCAGAAAGGTTTTATTGCCTTAAAATCTAAAAATTATCAAATTGCTGAAATTACATTCCGTTCTTGTGAGAAAAAACATGCCGCTGCAGCAGCATTTGGATTAGCATCTCTTTATTTAACAAATGATTACTACAATAAGGATAGTTCATTTAGATATGTTTTGCTTGCCGAAAATAAATGGAATTTATTTGATGAAAAAAATCGAGAAAAAGCAAGAGTTTATGGTTTTGATTCATCAGCAATTCAACAACTTAAATTAAAAGTAAGTTCTCTTTTTTACGCTGATTGTTCCTCAAGTATTTTAGCGAGTGATTTCCAAAAATTCATGGATAATCATCCTTGGTCATCATATTGTTTAACTGCTTTAGTCAAAAGAGACTCACTTCTTTTCGAGAATGTTAAAATAGCAAAAACATCAAAAGTAGTATCAGATTTTATCCTAGCGTATCCTAAATCTTATTTAATACCATCAGCAATTGATTTATTTGATGACTTGCAGTATTCTGAAGCTACAGTTTCGGGGCGTATTTCTGATTATGTTTTGTTTATAGAAACTTTTCCAAACAACAAAAACAGAAAGAATGCGGAGGATCAGATATACAAATTATCTATGGAAGATGGATCAATTTCTTCGTATCTTAACTTTATAAAAAGCTATCCTCAAAACACAAATCATGACTTGGCTTGGATGGGCTTATATGCAAATTACACTAAAGATTGCAAATTGGAGTATTTTAAGGAA
>Ga0208223_1000431_pt1 | contig 10214 bp, 12 predicted proteins | sample LakMenE07Oct09ns_FD_150678 | JGI IMG/M metagenome (GOLD analysis project Ga0208223, IMG submission 150678) | Freshwater microbial communities from Lake Mendota, WI - 07OCT2009 deep hole epilimnion ns (SPAdes) | ecosystem: Environmental > Aquatic > Freshwater > Lake > Epilimnion/Euphotic zone ...
TGTTGTCGAGTATTTAACCAAGCAAAATAAATGAAAAAGAGAGGCAAATACTCAATCAGTCCATAGTGTGGGGTTGATGTAACGAACCCCTCCGATTGATGGTTTTTTCGTATGTTTCGGTTTTCGCTTGAATGAAATAATCCTATCATGATGGTTGCTTGCATCATTAACGCCTTAGCCTTAGCGTTTGTCATTCTGTAATAATCCCTTGGCTTTGCGGTTACCAATACTTTCACAGTTAAGCGATCCCTAACGGGATGACAAAAGAAAAGTGGTCAGCAATTTCGAAGGCTATTTTTCCATCGGTCATCACAGATTAGCGATTCAAAATCACAGTCACCGAGAACAGCCGTTATAGAAAATGACGTTATTTACCCTTGCCGAGCAAAATAAACATTATCAATCAAGCGTGTTTTTCCCAATCTAGCCGCAACCAAAATCACCAAGTCCTGATAATCATCACCAGCTGGCGCTAGGTCATTGCTTCGGCAGATATTGAAATAATCAACGCTAAAACCGGCTTGTTGCAAAGCTTGAGTTTGCTGGTCACTGACGGCTTGAAGATCAGCGTTGCCAGCCAGAATCGCGTCCCGTGCCGATATTAAGGCTTGGTAAAGTTGGGGTGCTACTTCGCGTTGTTGCTCAGACAAATACCCATTGCGAGAACTCATCGCTAAACCATCGCTTTCACGGACAGTGGCGACGCCTTGGATGCTGACTGGCATGTTGAGGTCGGCAACCATGGTGCGGATTACCGCTAATTGCTGAAAGTCTTTTTCGCCTAATAACAATAAATCCGGCTGGACGATGTTGAGTAATTTGCAGACGATTAAGGCAACGCCGTCAAAATGTCCTGGGCGGTGAGCGCCGCAGTGTAAGGTCGATAAGCCAGTCACCGAAATCTGGGTTTGGCTGCCGCTGGGGTAAAGGGTTTCGACGCTGGGCAAAAACAATAAGTCAGTATCGCAAGCCACTAAACGCTGTTGGTCTTGTGATTCGGTGCGCGGGTAGCTGGCGAAGTCTTCGTTGGGGCCAAATTGAGTGGGGTTGACGAAAATACTCACCACCACTTTGTCGGCCTGTTGTTTGGCTTGATTGACTAATTGAATGTGGCCATCGTGCAAATTGCCCATGGTTGGTACAAAGGCAACACTCAGTCCATTTTGTCGCCATTGGCGGACTTGGCTTCTTAGCGCCTCAACGCTGCTAACGGTTTGCATAACTTAATAACTGTGTTCGCTGGCGGGAAAGCTGGCGTTTTTTACCGCGTGGTGATAATCGCTCAGGGCTTGTTCAATGCTGTTGGCATTGGCCATGAAGTTTTTTGAGAAACGTGGACGGTTGCCGATGCTGATGTTGAGCATGTCGTACAAAACCAATACTTGCCCATCACAATCAACCCCAGCACCAATGCCGATCACGGGAATCGTCAGTTGTTGGCTGATTTGTTTGGCTAAGCTGGCGGGGACGCATTCCAAAACCAATAAACTGGCACCGGCTTGTTCAATCTTTAAAGCATCATCAACAATGTTTTGCGCTTGGCTGGCTTCGCGGCCTTGGACTTTGTAGCCACCCAAGGTGTTGACCGATTGTGGTAGTAAACCTAAATGCCCGCAAACTGGAATGCCTTGTGCGACTAAATGGCTGATGCTGTCGAGGCGAGCGCCTTCTAGTTTCACCATTTGCACACCGCCTTGTTGCATTAATCGGGCGGCATTGGCTAAAGCTTGTTGTGGATTGGCGTAGCTGGCAAATGGCAAGTCGGCAATCACTAAAGCGCGTTTGCTGGCGCTACTGACGCAGCGGCTGTGATAAACCATGTCGTCGATGGTGACTGGAATGGTGCTGTTATGGCCTTGAATCACCATGCCTAAGGAATCACCGACTAGCATCACATCAATCCCGCATTGGTCGATTAAGGCGCTAAAGCTGGCGTCGTAAGCGGTTAGGCAGCTGATTTTTTCGCCAGCTTGTTTCATCGCGGCTAAATCGCTGACGGTTAAGCTTTTGCGAGTGTTGGCGTATAAACTCATTCAGTAATTTTATGTAAGCCGTCAGCGGGGCAGGCGGCGAGTAATTGAGCTAGTGAGGACTGGCCAATTTGCAAATCGCTTGGGGCAATATCGGCTAATGGATAAAGCACAAAGCCGCGATTAGCCATTTCGACATGCGGGACAATCAAATTGGCATCGTTAATTATCGCGTTACCAAACAGCAAAATATCTAAATCTAAGGTGCGAGCACCCCAGCGGATATTTCTGACTCGGCCATGAGCAGTTTCGATTTGCTGTAATTCAGTGAGCAACTGTTGTGCCGACAGGCTAGTGTTAATCCGTAATACCGCGTTGACGTAATCGGGTTGGTCTTGTGGGCCGACCGGTTTACTACTGTACAAAGGCGATAGCACCGGTGATGTAACGCTATTTAAAGCGCAAATCGCTTGGTAGGCGCTGTGCAAATTGGCGACAGGATTGTCGAGGTTGCTGCCAAGGCCAATGTAAGCCTCGACAGGCGTTTGACTATCAATCATTGTTGGTTTTGGGTTTAGAGCGCGAGCGGTAATGATTGGTTTTACGGCGCGGTTTACCGTTGCTGCCTTTGGGTGGCGCAGTCATTTTGCGCTGGGTTTCTTCGTCGGCTTCTTGGAAAGTCGTCCACCATTTAACTAATTCAGGATCAGCGCCACCGGTTTCTGCGCGTAATTGCAAAAAGTCGAAAGCGGCGCGGAATTTAACCTGTTCCAATAATCGGTAAGGTCGGACGCCTACGGTACGGCTGAATTTGTTTTGTAAAAACCAGACGTCACGCATTGATTGAGTGATATGGCGCGGCATGGCGGTGATTTTAATCTGCCGTGTCAGGATTTCATTAGCGGCATTTTGATAAGCGAGGGTTTCGTTTTCGCCATGCGCTAAGCGTTTTTGTACCGCAAATTGCAATGGCTCCCATAACAATGCTGCTAACAAGAAGTAGGGCGTTAGGGTCTTGCCATCGTTAAAGCGTCGGTCAGAGTTTTCCAGTGCTCGAATTAAGAACATGCGCGGAAAATCATGTTGCTGGCTTTGCAAGCTACGTTCGGTATCGGGGAAAAGGATGCCAAACAAGCCGTAATGTCTGAGCATTTCAAAGGTTTGTAGCCCGTAGCCGGACAAAAACAATTTCAACACTTCATCGTAAAGACGCGCTGAGGGAATGCTTTTTAGTAATGGATGTAATTCGTGGATTGGTTTTTCGGTGTCAGGGTGCAAGGTGAAACCGAGTTTAGCGGCAAAGCGAACCGCTCGCAGCATTCTGACTGGATCTTCACGATAGCGAACGCTAGGGTCGCCAATTAATCGCAACATGGCGGCGGCGTGATCTTGCATACCATCGGTGTAATCGACGACTGAGAAATCGCGGATGTTGTAATACAGGGCGTTAACGGTAAAGTCACGACGCCAGACGTCTTGTTCTAAAGTGCCAAATACGTTGTCACGTAATAATCGGCCATCAGCGTGAACCACTTGTTGCTCAGAATCTTCTGGTTCAGAGCCTCTAAAGGTAGCAACTTCGATAATTTCGCGACCAAAAAACACATGCGCTAAACGGAAGCGGCGGCCAATAATTCGGCAATTGCGGAAAATTTGTTTAACTTGTTCGGGGCTGGCGTTGGTGGCAACGTCAAAATCTTTCGGTTCGCGACCCAATAATAAGTCACGGACACAACCGCCAACTAGATAAGCTTCAAAGCCGGCTTTTTTCAGACGAACCAATACCTTCAGGGCATTTTCGCTGATTTGTGAGCGTGAGATAGTATGCTCAGAACGTGTGTAAATCTTAACTGAACCCGTTATTGCCGCTTGTTGTTCGGCTGGGGAAAAGATTTTTTTGATGAAACTTAAAATGGCACTATTCCTTGGCTATTGTTATTTTTTGATTCTCAGTTAAGTGCTTTTAATGAGAATTCATAATTGTTCGGCCTGTATCATAACATCATGCAAGTTTCCAGCTCAATCAAGCCTTTCTTTCACAATCATCGGCGATATAGTAAAATCGCGCCGCGCGTCGCTGCCAAGACGCAATAACAACAAAGCACCCATCCTCTCGGCATCGGTCGAAGTATGTGGGCGATTTTAAAAATGCCTGGGGGAAGAAAAATGTTAAAAAAAATATTGAATGGTTTAATCGACCGTCCGTTGTTTACTAGTTTGTTTGTAATTGATTTCTTTATATTGGTTTTTCACAGACCACCTTTCGCATTTTCAGCAGTGATGTTGGGTGGCTTGGTCGTCATGAGCATGTACTTGGGTCAAAAACTCGAATTGTTCGAAAATAAATAATTGCAAACGCTACGCAAAAAATTATCTAAAAAACCCGGCGCAGTTAATGTAACTGCGCCGGGTTTTTTACGTCGATTGGCCGCTATCAGCTACGATTTCATGTTGCTGTTGGCGGTGTTGTTTCTAGCCACGGTGATTGTTTTGCCGATCAACGGCGGCGAAGCATTTACATCGCATCAGACGCTTTATCCCCTTTATTTGTTAACTGTTAGTTTCGTGTTTTATGGCTGGTTTTGGACCCATGGCGGTCAGACCCTTGGCATGCGGGCTTGGAAAATTAAGTTGATTAGTGATCAAGCAGGCGCTGTGACTTGGATACAAGCAGCGATTCGTTTCGTTGTTGCCATTGTTTCTTGGGCTTGTCTGGGTTTAGGTTTTTTCTGGTGCTTATTTAATCAGCAAGGCTTGAGCTGGCATGATTCCCTGTCTAAAACCCGCTTACATTGGTTGGCTAGCGAACAGGCTTGAAGTCTGTCGAATGTGATATATTCCGGCTTCAATTTTTAGCCCTTGCTGGGCCGGGAGCATCTAATGAAAACAATAACAACTCTCTTATCACTGTTTGTCGTACTGGCTGCGGGCGTGGCGCAAGCAGACGTTACTTTGCAAGATAATTCAAAAATTCTCGGCAAATGGAAAGTCACTGCCGAATCGATGGGCTTGGACAAAGAGAAAAAAGCCTTGAATGTGACTTGGGATTTTCAAAACAATGGCACTTTAATGACCATTGGTGAAGATACTTTGGGCAGAACGGCACAGATGGATATTCCTATCAAATACAGCGTTGAAAATGGCGTGATTAAAAAACAAGTCACCCCTGGCCGTGAAAAATACGAAGATTGCTCAGTGTTAGAAATGGAAGGCAGCAATATGATTTTGAAATGCAAAGGTCTGTTCTTCTTCATGACCCGCAAGTAAGTCGATTGATACGCTGATGTATGCAAGATACATCAGCGTCATTGCTTGCTAAGTTTGCCGCCTGACGGCATAGATAGCGGCTAAGAACACCAAGCTGCTAGGTAAAACCGCCATCACAATCGGGTTAAAGTCATACACCAAGCCAACATGGCCGGCAATTTTGTCGAAAATGATAAAGGTCATCCCAATCAACACCCCAATCATAATCCGCGCTCCGGTACTGGTGCCGCGACCAATGCCAATCACGAACGGTGCTGAAACCATCAACATCACGAAAGTCACAAAAGGATTAACCAAGCGACTCCAGAAGGCTAATTCATAGCTTTGTGATTTTTGATTGTTATCTTTCAAAAAGTCGATGTACATAAATAAGTCGTACATGGAGAGATTGTCGGAATTAACCACGGTGACTTTCAACAAATCGGAATCGATAGTCGATTGCCAAGTTTGTTCAGCTGCGTTATTAGCAAAAACCTGACGATTGCCAATTTGAGAGTGCTGAATATTTTCCAATCGCCATTGATCCTTGCCCAAAAACTTCGCATGGTCAGCATGGGTCATATCGGTTAATTGGTGTTGGTCGTTAATTTCATAAATACGCACATCATTTAAAGAACCGTCATCCAACAGCTTTCTAACATTAATAAAACGATTACCTTCGCGTAACCACATACCGTATTGAGAGCGCAGCATGATTTCATTATTGTTTTGGGCGGTAGTTTTTAATAGTTGCGCTTCACGCTCAAAAGGTGGGGCGACAAATTCACCAATTAGCACCGAGATGGTGACTAAAACCAAGCCTGCCAACATAATGGTGCGGATAATCCAAAAAGTCGATAAACCAATCGCCCGCATCGCCACAATTTCACGATTATTCGCCATAGCACCGACCACAAACAAACTACCTAGCAAAGCCGCTGAAGGCATTAGTTCGTAGAGTATGCGGGGCGAGGTTAAGGCTAAATACTGTAAAATTTGTTTCAAACCATAGCTGCCAACGCCCAATGATTGCAGCTCATCACTAAAAGTGAACAGGTTGTATAGGGTTAAAAGTAGCAATAAAGCAATACTCGAACCTTTAACCACTTCTTTAACGATATAACCGGTTAAAACGCCCATTTCAGTGTCCTTTTCGCAAATTGGCTAACAGCCATTTAAAACCGTAAAACCGTATCAGCAAGCCAAAGCCTAACAATAGTAATAAGGCATCAATCCAAACATAGCCCAATAGTGGCGATATTTTTCCGCTGAGCATCCAGCTGTGGTTTACCCGTTGCAGATTGGAATAAGCAAAGTAAATTCCAAATGCCACCAACAAATTGCCGTAAACGCCGCCACGAGGGGAAATTCTGGATAAAGGAACCGCTAAAAAGCCTAGCAAAATCACGCCTAATGGACTGTTTAAACGGTCTTGTAATTCGGTTATATCCAAAAGATCGGCTGATTGAATCAATTGCTGGCTTTCAATGCTGTGTTTATTGGGCACTAAATCGGTAGTTTTACGTTCGATTAACACCGCATATTCATCAAACTTTTCGATAGAGAAGTCTTTATTGCCAGGTACGCCTTGAATCCGCTCGCCGTGTTCCAAAATCAAATAAGCACCGCCCGGCAAATTGTCGATATGGCCATATTCGGCATTGGCAATCCCTAAGCGTTGGCCTTGTTTGTTTTGCACAAACACATTGCGCATTTTGCCGCTGGCATCTAATACTTCGGCATAGAAAATTAACTCGCCACTGCGGTATTCGCTAAAACGCCCCGGTGCGATGCTACGAATATCAGCGCTTTCAGCATCGTTGTGCATCATTTTTTGGCTTTGCGCTTCAGCCCACGGTGTCGCATACATCGATAATCCTGCGGCACAAAAACTCAGTGGAATTAACACCCAGAACACCGCGCGATACAAAGTCAACATCCCGCCACCAGCTGAAGCAATCGCCGCCATTTCTTGATCACGGTACATTCGCCCCAACACCATCAAAACCGACATAAACAAAGCGGCCGGTAAAAAAGTTGATGCCACGATGATGATTTTAAAACCCAGAAGACTTAAAACCGTTTCATTAGCGATATTACCTTCTATCGCTTGCGCCAGAACTCGAATGAATTTTTGACTAACGATGATAATCACCAAAACCAACAACACCGAACTGACGGTTTTTAGCAGGTCGGAAATGATCATTTTATCTAGCACCGTCCACAGCCTAAATGGCCGTCCACCGCTAGGAATTGCCTGTTTGTTGCTCAACCACTGACTCCTGATTCTTAAGGTATAATTCAAGGCTATTACTGCCTAATTCGGCAGAAAATCCTACTTCACGTTATTAAAAGGCCACTGCCATCATGGACTATTCTATAGAAAGCTTATCCTTAGACAAACTGCAAAGCGATTGTGTACTGGTTGGCGTATATGAAAATCAGCAACTCAGCCCAGCAGCCACCACGCTTGACGCACTCTGCGGCGGCTTAATTAGCAAACTGATTAGCCGTGGCGACATTAAAGGCAAAAACGCCGAAACCTTGTTAATCAACAACATTCCTCACACCAATATCGAACGCATCATCTTGGTGGGTTTTGGTGAAAACGGCAAAGTCACCCGCAAGCAATATCGCAAAGCCTTAGCCGCTGCGATTAAAACCGTCAAAGATAGCAAAGTAAAATCCGCCAGCAGCGCTTTGTTGGATGTGGTTGTAGAAAAAGCCGACATCGCTTGGCAAGCCCGTCAAATCGTCGAAGTATTCAACGACGGCATTTATCAATACAGCGCCACCAAAAAATGCGATGACAAATTACCGTTACAAACCATTCGCCTGATCGCCAATGACAGCCAAATTGCTTTAGCCAACAGCGGTTTGCAACAAGGTGTGGCGATTGCTCAAGGCGTTGAATTAACCAAACAATTGTCCGATTTACCGGGCAACATCTGCACGCCAAGCTATTTGGCCGAGCAAGCTTTGGCATTAGCGGGTCAACACGCTGACTTAAACTGCGAAATCTTAGAAGAAAGCGACATGGAAGCCTTGGGCATGGGTTCATTCCTAGCGGTTTCTCGTGGCAGTCGCCAACCAGCGAAATTAATTTGCCTCAACTATCAAGGCGGCGACGCTAACGCTAAACCGATTGTCTTAATCGGCAAAGGCTTAACCTTTGATGCCGGCGGTATTTCATTAAAACCCGGTGCTGGTATGGACGAAATGAAATACGACATGTGCGGCGGTGCCAGCGTGTTGGGGATTTTGCGAGCGGCTACTTTGTTGAATTTGAAATTAAACATCGTTGGCTTAATTCCGTCCTCAGAAAACTTGCCTGATGGTGACGCCAACAAACCGGGCGACATTCTTACCAGCATGGCCGGTAAAACCATTGAAGTGTTAAATACCGATGCCGAAGGCCGTTTGATTTTGTGCGATACCTTAACCTATGCGCAAAAATTCGATCCCGAAGTGGTGATTGATATGGCGACCTTAACCGGTGCTTGTATTGTCGCATTAGGCCGCGTGCCAAGTGGTTTATTCGGTAACGATGACGCGTTGTGCAACGATTTGTTAACTGCTTCTGAAACCGCTTGTGACGCCGTTTGGCGGATGCCGATTTGGGAAGAATACCAAGAGCAGCTGAAATCCAATTTTGCTGACTTAGCCAACATCGGCGGCCCAGACGGTGGCAGCATCACCGCTGCGTGTTTCTTGGCTAATTTCGCCAAAGACTACCGCTGGGCACACATCGATATCGCCGGCACCGCATGGCGTACTGGCGCGGCTAAAGGTGCAACCGGTCGCCCAGTGCCATTGTTAAGCCAATATTTGATTAACCGTGCTGGCTGAAGTTAGCTTTTATGTCTTGGCCTCGCAGTCACAACACGAGCGCCAAGACTTTGCTTGCAAGCTGATTGAAAAAGCTTACCGTAGCGGCTGTTTTTGCTATGTGCTGACTGACTCGCCTGAGCAAGCCAAGAAAGTTGATCAACTGTTATGGACTTTCCGCGCCGGTAGCTTTATTCCGCACCAAATTTACACTGGCGCGTTGCCTGATTATAAAAACACGATCTTAATCGGCAGCGAGCCGATTCCTGACGGCTGGCAAGCGGTGGTGGTTAATCTTTCAACCTTATACCCACCGGTAAAATCACCCACGGAACGAATTCTGGAAATTCTCGATGGCAGCGAAGCAAGCAAGCAAGCAGGGCGTGAGCGTTATCGGTATTATCAACAGGCGGGGTTGAATATTACGACGCATAAGATGTGATTTTGGAATGGTTGGGCTGACCTTTGAGGTGAGATATGAAGCAAGTGAATAATGTCAGATTAGATGAAACTGTTTTAAAAACGATTGCCGATTTAAACACTAGTAAAAATACCCTCCTGCAATTTGCAGGTACTTTAGCTGAAGAGGATGCTAATCAGCTGTTAACTGCAATTGGTAACGATAAAAAATCAAATTTCGATTGCTACCTTTTTAGCCATTCAACACCGAACTCCCCTTAATCTGCACATAAACCGCCATTCCTTCAATCAACCCCAACAGCTGTTTTGATTTGCTAGTGATATGCGCCAATAAAGCTTGATCGCCGACGCGCAATTGCACCACGGTTTGCCCGCCATCAGCATCGCTAATCTGCTCAATAATCGCTGGTAAAACATTCAAAATACTGCTGGCTTGCGGTTTTTCTAAACAAATACTGACATCACGCGCATAAATTTGTACGCGTACAGCGCTGCCAAGTTGTGCGTTAAGACTGGGCAGATGCAAACGGCCGCCGTTAAATGACACCTCGCTGAGTTGATATTCGGCATCATGAGCCGATAAAACCGTATGCCAAACACTGCAAGCCTCGCGCTGTTTAGCCAGCGGCAAATCAATTCGACTTAACACCTGCGCCAAACTGCCAAACGCTTCGACCTTGCCTTGATTCATCAACACAATATGATCAGCCAGTTGCAGCATTTCTTGTAGCGAATGGGTGACATACAACA
>Ga0208223_1000433_pt1 | contig 10189 bp, 27 predicted proteins | sample LakMenE07Oct09ns_FD_150678 | JGI IMG/M metagenome (GOLD analysis project Ga0208223, IMG submission 150678) | Freshwater microbial communities from Lake Mendota, WI - 07OCT2009 deep hole epilimnion ns (SPAdes) | ecosystem: Environmental > Aquatic > Freshwater > Lake > Epilimnion/Euphotic zone ...
CGAGGATTCTGACGACGTGCAGTCAGATAACACAACTGAATATGGAACGCAAGAAGCAGGCTTCAAGGCGGAGCCTGTAGTATTAGAAGGGTCAACACAATGACAACAAAGCGTGAATATCTAAAGACCAAGGGCATTACAGTGGGCAAGCGTGGTCGCTTCTCAGGTGCTGCTAAGCAAGCTCTGTCAGAGGCAGAGAAGAACGGCGTAAAGTTTACTGCAGAAGTTAAACTAACTAAGTAAACAATAAATATTGGAGAGGGTTGACGAGCCCCCGAAATCGTTGACCTTCTCCAACCTTTTTGGTATAATCTTTATGAAAGGCGGACATGGCTAAAAAAACAGATGAAGAAAAAATCGCAGAACAATTAGCAAAAGTGTTAGACAACCATTGGTTTAATCCAATGATATGCGCTAACATAATTGTAAATAACTTTCCTCTATATACCCAAGATAGACTTATGGAGTTGATGAAGGAAATTATTAGATATCAGGCTGGCAACTTCGAACCTTATTGGGCCGAAGGCATTACCTCTGAGGCTCTTATGTTATCTAGCCACCTTGCTGAGGTTATAGAAATGCATGAGCCTACCGCATGAGCAAAGCTACGGGGTCCTCTCAACGTAAGCCGAAGAAATGGGAGGATACAAAGCGGGGTAGAGATAAGAATCATGCCCTAACAGCTTTCCGTAAATGGAAGAAAATAGAGAAGGCAAGAAAGACGGCGGAACAAGATAGATACAATACCCTATGTGGTCCAGTAACCGTAACACGTATAACTAAATAACAAAACATATTGGGACAGTATGTCCGATTTGTACTATATGTACATCTTGGATATATATGTCCCATTTGTTATATATCCGTAAGGGCAGAATGTTCGCTTTACGAAGAGCTATAAAAAATCCCTGAAAATCTAGGATAATTTAATATAAATGTATAATTATTTTATTAAACATATATAGAATATAACAAAAAGTATATAAAATATGGCAGAATTTGTGGGCAAATATATGGCTTTACGAGACATGTTTATATATCCTGGAACACATTTATATAACATATATATAACATATAGGCCAAAGCTCTTGACAATATGGGTAATATATGCCATGTGGGGCAAAATGGATTACGATGGAGTAATGTGGAGGACGTTCCATTAGATGTATATATATCTTATTATATATCGATAACATTTACGTTATAATTAATAGTATTTACTTTGATAGATATGTAGTAGATATGGCTCTAAAAAGGCATATAAGACGATTTGAGGGGGGTTAAAGGGTAAGGGTAACCTATGATATTAGGCCATATATTTGCCACGTATGTTGGCATTAAAATAAGTGCCTGAAGTATTATTTGACCAAGACTCTATGGTGTCTATGTCCATTTCATATGTTTTAGTATATTTAGCATTTGTTGATTCTTTGGGCCAATTTACATCTACATAGTAGTATGGAGTATCTTCTCCATTTTTACCTATTGATTCATATATAGGGTAAGCATCTACTTCAGCTGGATCCTCCGCCATATTTCTTCGCCAAGTAGACTTAGATGGATTTATTTGAAAATTGAATTGTTCTGGATATCCTTTTTCACGCCATAACTCTACGTAGTCAACACTTGCAGCTTTAACCAGATCAGCAATCATATATTTTTTCATATATTAATTATACCCTAGAATGGAGCTTCTCCAGTATCTTTGGCTATACGTAATTGCTCTCTACCCCATGCATGGAATATGTCTATCTGATTCTGGGTATATAGGCACATCTGACATAGTGAATATACGAGATCACCTTTGGTATATAGGAAGAGTTCTTTATCTATATAACATACATTACAGGTCATTTTAGGCTCCCCGCCTCAAGTTCAGAAATACGCTTTTTAATAGGCTTAAGCATGTGTACTACCAAAACAAAATCTAATGCCAATCCCAAACCTAATCCAAAGAAAAACCAAAGCAATGAGTTCATATAGTAATTATACTATATCTATATTATTCTAGTCAACTGCTTTATATGTATTAAATATTGCTTCAGGTGTAGGAATCGGACCTACATTATCAGTTTCGGAAACTGCTCTACGACCATTATAGGAACCTGAATTATTTAGTTTCCTATGATGATAATCCTTTAAATGAGTGACATTCACATACGCCTACTACGTCATATTTCTTTTCATCGATTTTAGCTATATCGCTATACTTAGCCTTACCCTGACAGTAATGACACTTCTCTGTCTCTTCCGTTTTTTCCAGAAATATCTCAAAATTATCTAATATGCCCATAGTAACCATTATAGCATAATGTGGTCAACGTAGTTGACTGAAAACTATCTACTTTTCGCCGCACTTTCACTCGTGGAATATAGATCATTATTCTTTTATAATTGATCTTTCTATTCTTCGTATCTCGTATGAGCATATAGGGCATTCACCTATTACTAAATAGTTTTTAGACTCTAGCTGAGTTATTGCGTTGACTTGGCCAGAGACTACCTTTTTACAATATCTGCAGTAAGCCTTGGTTATAATTTAAATTACTTCCTGGCCAGACTTTTCAACTACAAATCCGTTCTCTCTATCAAAAAGAACATAGTCTAAGGACTTGACGTCAAAGTATGTTTTAAACAAAGCTATTACTTTTTCAAAATCTAGTTCACCGCATGTATATAGATCAAACTGGATTAAGCCTGGACGCTCCTCATCCCAGATATGGAATGCAGCATGGCTTGTTTCAATCATAACAACACCAGTAAGTCCTCTGTTGCCCTCTTTGTTTACATATGAGGCAAATGGTCCCTTTATGATTTTCATGTCTACAGACTCGATAAGATCCTTTAAGAAATCAACTCCTTGCTGCTCAGACCTAACTGGGTCCGATATTCTTGCATTCACTAATAGATGTTTGTGGTATATCATTTATCTGCCTGTCCTAAAAATTCACTATTCCATAGATTGGAGAGTGACTTATTGCCAATGTCATCAAAGTAGTATCTCTTTTTTTCTGGGCTGTAAGTCCAACCTTTCCAGACACCAAGTTCTTCTTCCGCCCATGATAGATTGGTTGGGGTTTCATTTATAGCACGATCAAATTCTTTCATTAATCCTTCGCTCATATGCCGTTGTCTTCCATATACTTCAAACGCTCTTCGTACTTTTCCCAATATGGCACCCCGCCCTTATCGTAATCAGATCCTAGTCTATCTAGCATCTCTTTATTTTGAACAAAACTGTTTTTTGTATTTTCTTTTAACATTTCTGACCTATTAGCAAAATCTTTACAGGGCTGGCAAAGAGCTGTTTCAAATTCTTCCCAGGGCACCTCAACCTTTATCCAGCAGTTATAGCATAGATAGTCTATATATTTACTCACTAGATTATTTTATTTTCAGGATTAAATGTTTTTTCGTATTCAAGTAGTCTATCTGGCTGATCTTTTAGAATAGACCTTGCAGCAAGCAATATTGACTCAGGAGATAGGTTTGGATAGGGGTGGCTAACCCCAAATGAAATAGAGGATAATTGATCTTTTTGCATTTCTTCTAAAGATTTCATTTTTAATCTTCCTCTTCAATCTCATCCGCTAAAGCCTCAATATCGTCATCAATTAAGTCTTTAAATTTTCTATAAAAAGACCTACTTAATTTCTCTACTTCTTCTATTATCCAGTATAGCTCTTCTTCGCTAAAATCATCAATATGATCTAGGATAAAATCATCTACTAAATTTAAGGTTTCATTTCTTAGGTCAAAATTAAACATAATAGTATTATACTATTGTTTGACGGTTAACGTCAACTGTAGTCTTGAACAATTATTTGTGAAGGCAGGCTGGTATGTATATCAAACTTGGCAGACACTTCAATAGCTTTGTTTGCCGATAAAATTGCGTCTTCTATGGTGTCTATCTTTTGACCCATCAAGTAGCCTATGGCTATATTTTTTCCGCTTCCAGTTCCATATACCTTGTAGTCACTTTTGCTTATAGAGAAATCTGGGCCTATGTCGAATATTTTACCTTTTACTGATATTAAGAAATTAAAGTCTGCTTCATCATGAGACCAGTCGTAATTTGCTTTCTTTAAGCATTTCATCATTGAGGGAATCATTTTGTTTACCACCCACGTATTAATATCTCCAGATATCTTAGGGGGTTTCCATGAATATGCAATTATGTCACCAGGTCTTGCGTCTCCCCTTAATCCAACAATTAAGTCTTTATACTTAATTAACTTTGGGGTTTCTTTGCTTACCATTTTGAAATCTGTATCTGTAATTTGACTGTCTGCTGCCATGACCGACCAACAGCAGCCCTCTATCCCAACTATGGTTGTCAAGAGTTTTTTATATCTGTTATTATAGCCTCACCAAGCTCTTTGGTAAAATGGATGTGGCTCTCAGACAGCTTATCAAATGCTGGAGCAAGAATGTCTATGATTTTGTTTTTAATTATTGTTTCATAATTTGACAAAATCTGTTCTGCTTTTAAAAATTGTTCATCTTCCATTTATTCCTCCTTGTTACAGTATTTTATTGAATGATCACATATTGGGTATTCGGCAGATCCTTCACAATTACAGGCTTTAGATATGCTTATTCCTTTTTTTACTAAAGACTCTTTAACAATCTGTGGTATGTCTTTTGTCATGTTTTTGATTTATCATTCCACCAACGAACATTGTTTCCGCTATGCCTACCAGCGTTAGTTGACTTTCCAGAAAGGATAATTCTTAAAAGAGCTGGCAATTGGTACCTTAATTGATTAGATGCGGTCGTAGTAAAAAAATCAATTAATCCATTTAATATAAAATAAGTTGTCAAAGAGTATAATACTGGTTTTTCTTGACAGTTATACTCAAAAGCAATTAGCTGATATTTATCACTTAAAAAAACAATTTCATCTAAATTATGTGTTTTTTGTAAATTATCTAGCCAGTCCTGTTCTTTATGACTTATCGCATAAATATTTGTTTCTAAATTTTTTCCATAATCTTTTTTGCTCTGGTTTAAAACCTTTAAATCTTTTACAGCTTCTGCCGAATCTGCGTTAAAAAAATGCAAAATTGTTGGTTTGTCAAAGCTTACCCAGTCGTCATTTGCAATAAAAATAGGAGCTTGGGTGCCTATTGCTGGGTTAAACTTAGGGTTATAAGAGTGTTTTAGAACACCAGCAATATCTACTCCGTGTCGGATAGGCATTTGCAAATCATTGCTTTCTTTTTTGCTTAACCGAATAGACTCTATTTCGGCAGGATTCAATTAAGGTCTCCAACCTCTTAGCAATAATGAAAGTTCATAAAACTTTTTATTCTCTTGTATCCAAATAATTTTACCATCTTTTACTAAGGCATCGACAAATCCTCCGACCGATTCCTCACCATTTTCTGAGTTTAGCAACATAACTTCCCAAGCTGTCTGAATGGCTTGATCTGTATCATAAACATCACATACATTATTTAATCCTATTAATCCTGGAACAGTTGCTTTGAATGCTTGAACATCTTCTTCATTGTTGTCCCAAACTAAACAAATTTTTGTATCTTTAACGGTATTTTCAGTAATCATTGTCACCAAAGACTTGCTCTTACCATTTGAATTAGGCCTAGCAACTCTTCCCATAAACATAACAACTGTTTCTTCGCTGGCATTCTGATTTAGCCATTCGAATCCTGGCGCATTATCTCCTACTTTTAACATAAATTAAATCTCCTTTAAATTCTGACCTACCCCAATTATATATTAAAAATCAACCTTAGTCAATAGAAGAATCTAAGATCACTTTGCCGTAGGTCTTCCTGCTAAGTATATCATAATGAGCTTTAGTTGCATCTTTAAGGGGGTATCTGAAGTCTGTATATGTATTTAGCAATCCATCCTGAACTAAAACAAATAAAGATTTTACAATATCAATAAACTTAGATGGATCCTCAAAACAATTGTGTAGCCAAAATCCAGAAACAGTTTTAGACCCACTCATTAAAGCTTGAGGGCTAATTGAATTAATATTGGAAAAATTCTCATCTGCCATTCCATATACAACAAGTCTTCCAAAATTATTTAATAAGGACAGATCTTTTTCTATTTCCGATCCAGACATGTTTAGTATTACGTCAAACTTTTTGCCAGATATGTTAGTTTTTACTCCTATTTTGTTAAATATTTCAACAACTGAATCTTTTGTAGATGTTGAGTAAACTTCAGCGCCAATCATCTTGGCCAATTGTATTGAAATTGATCCAACTCCGCTGCCACCAGAATACACTAAAACCTTTTCTCCACTTTTGACATTTCCTATGCTGTTAACTAAGTGCCAAGCTGAAGCTCCTTGTATAAAAATATGTAGGGCTTGAGAAAATGAAATTGTGTCTGGAATCTCAAGCGTCAAGCTTTTCCAAAGATTAGCTTTGGTTGCATAACTTCCTGATGGCGATATGCCTATCACTCTTTTTTTATTTTTATCAAAGCCAGCAGCTTCTGCACCAGGAATAAAAGGAAGCTTTGAGGTCATTAAGTATGTATTTTTTATCTGATGGGTGTCTGCAAAATTAACTCCAATTTCTTTTACATCAATTAAAGTGTAGCCTGGCATTTCTTTTAAATCTGGAACTTCTTCAAACAACATTGAATCTGGTCCTCCAAATTCTTTTACTACTATCGCTTTCATTATATGCTATCTGGAACTAAATCAATAATTAAATGAATTCTGTCTGTGGGTCCGTCGTTTCTAACAGAGTGTCTATTGCCTTTGTTAATCTCCCAGCATTCTCCTACTTTCATGTGCATTGTCGTATCTCCAACTGTAAACAATGAATTTTTGTTAGTTGTTAGAGGAACATGGTATCTGCTTGTTTGATTTAAAAAATTTAAAAAGTCAGGGTCTTTAGCCTCATTATTATAATCTCTGTGTTCTGGGATTGTGTGACCTGCCCGTAAATTAGAGATACCAATTATTCCGTGTATTTTACCAGGGTTTATTTTTTCTAAGTACCTAACTATTGGCTTTACTAATTCCCACAACTCTTTGTCTTTGCTAACAACTTTTGGCTTTAACGGTTTCTTTGTTAAAATAGCTATTTTTACTAAAAGAGATAAATCTCCAAAACCAACTTCTGCAATGTGATAAGTAGGATTCCAAAGAAAATAATTTGCTTTAGTATTGACATCAAAATCTTTTTCTGGCAAAGATAAAACTTTCTCGGTCAATTTTTTTGTATCAAAATTTGCAATAAATTTGAAGTCAAATTCTCTAAATTCTTCTTTTTTCATAGAGTCCATTATATCATATATGCTATAATATTAAAATGGACAATTTAGATCAAAATAGCTCATCTTCTAATTTTTTTCAGCATATATCTAAAAATCAATTAAAAAAAACTAATGTTTATTCTACAAGAGAAGATTTTTTATTAGAAAATTTAAAACAAAAATCAAGAATTATTGAAATTGGTACTCTGGCAGGAGATTTTGCCTATCACATTTTAACAGAATATGATCCAGAATATTTACTTTTAGTTGACATATTTGGTCAAGAAGATGTAGGCATTTATGTAAACAAAATACAGCCAGAAAAAAGATTTACCGCAGAAAATCATAAAGACTGGGTTTTTAAAAGATTTGAAAAATACAAAAACGTTGAAGTTAAATGGTCTAGGGGCTTTGAAGCGCTTTCCAATTATCATAAAACTTTATCAAAAAATTCTTCTTGGGACTCAATTGATAATTTATTTGATTTTATATATTTAGACTCAAATCATAATTTCTCAAATGTTTTAAGAGAACTGCTTTCAGCAGAGCCTTTAATTAAAGTGGGCGGTATTATTGGAATAAATGATTATATGCTTAACGGAATTTTTACTGAGGAGATATTCAATAATTCAGAATGGAAAGACGTTTCTTACGGAACAATGCAGGGGGCTAGTTTTTTCCTAGATAAGTTTCCAAATTGGCACGTTATGTCTATCGCTTTAAATGGTGCTGGGAACATGGATCTATTTTTACAAAAAGAATCAGCGTCTGTTAATTAATATTTTTTGATATTTTTTTATAGCAATACTAATTACAGACAAAAATATTAAGTATATGAAAATAATAAAATTCTTAATTTTATTCAATTACCTGTGTCTTTTCGCATCTTAAGCAAACTAAATAAGTTTTTCCTGTAAATGGGCATGATGACTCCATTGGCTTGTGTCCTATACATAAACATGTTAAATTATTTAAAAATTGTATTTTCATAAATTATTATTTTTTCTAAGATCTATTAAATCTTCATATAGTTTTTGATCTACCTGTTTGAAGTTTTGCAGTAAAGGCTCTACAATTCTTGGACTTACCACAGACAAAGCTACGTGTAAATTTTTTGATAGCCTATCTTGAGCTTCAGAACCAATCATGTCGTAAAAGCTTTTGGCAAATCTATATATGCTATTATTAGTTTTTTCTTTTTCATACCTATACCACAATTTTCCATCCACAAAGGTAGTTAATTCTTTGGCAACATGTTTTGATATTGGATTTATGTCTACTCCGTTAAGTCTACTTTTTTGAACCAAAGGATAGGTTGTAATTCTATCAAGAAGCCCACCGTCTGGTGAAAGTCCTATCCCTTGTGTAACGTTAGATGGAGACCATGCCATTTTTTCAATCTCTAGCCATTGATGATAATCACAATTGTTTATTTCTACCACTCCCAATTCTATTAATGGGAATTCGCTGTGTGGCCAAACATTATTCATTCTGAATATATTAAAATCAAATAAATCATCGTTGTTAGTTGGAATTACTTGTGCGTACATTTTCCATTTTGGAAAATTATTGTTTCTAATAGATTCATAAAAATCTTTAGTGTAATAATGAGGGTAGTTTAAAGATAATCTCTGGGCTTCCTCGTCTGACATGTATTCATTTCCTTGCATTGTTTTAAAATGAAATTTAACCCAATATCTTTCTTTTTCTGAATTAATAAAAGAAAAAGTATTGACCCCGTATCCATTCATGTTTCTCCATGTCTTCGGAATACCACGATCTCCCCAAGTCATTAATACGTTATGAGTTGACCCAGGATTTTGTCCAAACCAATTCCATCTTTCTTCATTTTCAAGCATACCAGAAGCATAATTAACCTGTTGTGAACTATGAAATTTTTTAATTTGCTTTCTATCAATTACATATTGAATTGGAACATTTAAGCCAACAATATCAAAAATTCCGTCCTGCTCTGATTCAAGTCTAATTGAGTAACCTCTGGTATCTCTGTAGGTTTCACATGTTCCATGTTGTGAAGAAGTGCTAGATAATCTAAGCATTACTTTGAATTGTTTGCCAACTTGTGTAAAAAAATCTGACGTGGTGTATTCTGATATGTCATTGGTGCAAGTAAACGAACCACCAAATCCAGAACCGTTCCCATGAAAAATTCTTTCTTTAGAAAATCCGTTTTTATAAAACTCATCCATTTGTGCCGCTGGTATCGCTACCATTGGGTTTAAAGATAAAGCTTCAGCAGAGTTCAAAGCAGTTCTCCTTAAGTTAAACTTTCTTAGGTCGTTTTGTAGGCTTGCTTAATCCTAGAATTGTTTCTCTTCTTATTCCGTGCCTGTTTCTATCAACTCTAAGAGATGTTTTAGAATAATTGGGCTTAGGCCTTCCTTGGGTAGGATTTTTTCTGGCAACGTTACTAGAAGTTACGGTTGAAGAGTTAGGTTCTGTTGCTGGAGCATTTTCTGTGTTAGACATTTTTACTTACTTTATTCTTGGAATAAGATTTTCCCCAAAAAAATGAAGAAATCATTAATAGCCCAATGACCAATGAATGCCAAAAATAAAAACTGCTCATTTAGAATCTTTCTTTTTTTGTTTTACAGCACGTTTTTCTTTAAGAGTCATCTTTGGCTCTTTTTTCTTATTAACGTTGCCCTTTTGTTCTTTATTTGCCATTATTCACCATCTTTTGAAACATCTATAACTGTAACAGGAATAATTCCTGTTTCGCTTCCAACTGATTCGCATCCGCATTCAATACACATTATTGTTTGTTCCTGCTAAACCAAGAGTTTGCCCAGAAATCTACTTTTTCGTCAACAACTGGTGCTGGTGCTTCTACTACAACTGGCGCTTCAACAACTGGTGCTGGTGCTTCTACTACAACTGGCGCTTCAACAACTGGTGCTGGTGCTTCTACTAC
>Ga0208223_1000435_pt1 | contig 10179 bp, 7 predicted proteins | sample LakMenE07Oct09ns_FD_150678 | JGI IMG/M metagenome (GOLD analysis project Ga0208223, IMG submission 150678) | Freshwater microbial communities from Lake Mendota, WI - 07OCT2009 deep hole epilimnion ns (SPAdes) | ecosystem: Environmental > Aquatic > Freshwater > Lake > Epilimnion/Euphotic zone ...
AGCCCTGAGCAATTTCAGGTAAATGTCGATGACCACTCACACCATAAGATTTAAAACTTTCACCTGTTTCACTCATCAGTGTTGCGATTTCAGCTTTACGCCCAGCCCCACTTACGCCTGATTTTACATCGGCAATTAAATGCGTTGCATCGATAACCCCCGCTTCAAGTAAAGGCGCGAAGCCTAGTTGCACCGCAGTAGGATAACATCCAGCGCAGGCAATTAAATCTGCATTTTTAAGTGCATCTCGGTGCAACTCAGGTAAACCATAAACCGCTTGAGAAACTAAACGTGGGGATGAATGTGTCATGCCATACCATTTCTCCCACTCTACAACGTCTTTTAATCGAAAGTCAGCTGATAAATCAATGACTTTAATCCCTTTGTTGAGCAACTCTTCTGCCATCAGCATGGCGGTGCCATTTGGCGTTGCAAAAAAGACGACATCACATTCACTTAATGCGTCTACTGTGGGCAGACAAAATATTAAATCACCCAGATAGCCACGAAGGCTTGGATAAAGTACATCAACGCGCATTTGCGAATCCGTGCGTGAGGTCACTGCATGAATAGTCACCTGTGAATGTAGCGCTAAAATACGCAACAATTCAACCCCCGTATAGCCTGTGCCACCCACAATTCCTGCTTTTATCATGTTTTTGCTACCTTGAATAAAAAAATTTACGCCATAAAAAAAGGCGCGAATTATCGCGCCTTTCAATCCTAATTGACAAGTTGAATCATCACTGTGACATGATTTGTTCTAACTGGGCTTGACTAAGATGACGCACATCTTCACCTTTTACCATGTATATTAAATGTTCACAAATATAACGTGAATGGTCGCCAATACGCTCTAATGCTCTCACTGTCCAAAGCATATCAAGCATACGGGTAATATTGCGTGGATCTTCCATCATTTGCGTAATTAATTGACGAATAATACTCGCATATTCACGATCTACAGCCGCATCGCTACCCGTAATTTGGGTAATTCCATCCACACTCATCCGTGCAAAGTTATCGAGTGAAGCGTGTAGCATGTCTTTCACTAAACCGGCCATGTGTTTTAGTTCATGATATTCGTCAGTTCGGCCCTCATTGGTGGTTGATAGCTGAATTGCCACTTTAGCAATGCGCTCCGCTAAATCACCAATGCGCTCTAATTCGTTAATAATACGCAGTACTACAAGCAATAAGCGTAAATCAAACGCAGCAGGTTGACGTAACGCAATAATCTGGGTGCATTCTGCATCAATAATCATTTCGAATTCATCAATATCATTATCTTGACGGATAACTAATTCGGCAAGTTCGATATCACCAGACGTTAATGCAATAATAGCTTGCTCAATTTGCTGTTCAACAAGACCACCCATCGTTAATACTTTATTGCGAATATCTTCAAGTTCTTTGTTGAAATTTTCTGATATATGGTGCGCTATTTTACTGTTATCCATCGCTGTCACTCACGAGTAATGATTTGTTTAATTCAATGGTAATATCTGCAATACCTTCCGCTTTTGCCGCAATATTCTCTAATTCATTGGTCACTTTAATGACATCAATTAATAAAGCAAGATCGTGGCCAACAGGTTGACGCAGAGCGATAACACATGCACATTCGTTGTCGATGCTAGCTTCTAATAAATCCACTTCATCGTCTTGCGTTAATACTTTTTCAGCTAAATAGGTATCACCATTGGTAAACGCTTCAACAGCAAGCGAAAGCTGTTCTTCAACTAATTTGCCCATCAATGCTACTTTTTGTCGTATTGATTCTAAATCTTTATCAAAGGGTTCAGATACGTGATGCCCAGTATTAAATCTATTCATTATATGTTCTCCGATTAATTAGCCGTAACGACCAGTGATGTAGTCTTCAGTCTGTTTTTTCGCAGGTTTTGTAAAAATCTGTGTCGTTGCACCAATTTCGATCAAATCCCCCATATACATGAACGCAGTATAATCTGACACACGTGCAGCTTGTTGCATATTATGCGTAACAATGACGATTGTATATTTTTCTTTAAGTTCATTAATTAATTCTTCAATTTTAAGCGTAGAAATAGGGTCTAACGCAGAAGCGGGTTCATCAAGCAACAACACTTCGGGGGCAATTGCAATCGCTCGTGCAATAACAAGACGTTGTTGTTGACCACCTGATAAGCCAAGTGCATTATCATTTAAGCGATCTTTGACTTCATCCCAAAGCGCCGCACCCCGTAAAGAGGTTTCAACGGTTTCTTCTAAAATACGTTTGTCGTTTATGCCTTGGATACGCAGGCCATAGGTTACATTTTCAAAAATTGATTTTGGAAATGGATTTGGTTTTTGGAAAACCATGCCCACACGGCGACGCAGGGCGGCAACATTCACTGATTTGTCGTAAATATTATCATCGTGCAATAAAATTTTGCCTTCAATGGTGACATTGTCAACCAAATCATTCATGCGATTAATACAGCGAAGTAACGTTGATTTACCACAACCCGATGGACCAATGAATGCGGTCACTTTTTTCTTTGGCATTTCCATGTTAATGCCATGTAACGCTTGTTTTTTACCGTAAAACAAGTTGAGATTTTCAACTTTGAGGCAAGGCTCAAGGATTTCGTCATATTTACTTTGCCCGCGCAAAATAGAACTTACATCCAAGCTGTGCGATCGATTATCTTGTGTTGCCATTGCAATTTATCCTTCTAAGGCGCGATATTTTTCGCGTAAATGATTACGAATAATAATAGCGGCTAAATTTAAGCCAATAATAACTAATACGAGTAGTAAGGCGGTCGCATAAACGAGCGGACGCGCTGCTTCAACATTAGGACTTTGAAATCCCACGTCGTAAATGTGAAACCCTAAGTGCATAAATTTGCGATCTAAATGCAAAAAGGGATAATTGCCGTCAAGGGGCAGAGTAGGTGCCAGTTTTACCACGCCCACGAGCATCAGTGGCGCCACTTCACCTGCGGCGCGCGCCACAGCCAAAATTAACCCTGTCATCATCGCAGGACTTGCCATTGGTAAAACGGTGCGCCAAAGTGTTTCAATTTTCGTCGCGCCTAGCGCTAAACTCCCTTCACGAATTGCACGTGGTACACGCGCTAAACCTTCTTCAGTAGAAACAATCACGACGGGTAATGTAAGGAGTGCAAGCGTAATAGACGCCCAAAGCAGACCGGGTGTGCCAAATACGGGTGCAGGTGAGGCTTCAGGGAAAAAGAGGGCGTCAATATTTCCACCTAAAATATAAACAAAAAAGCCCAAACCAAATACACCATAAACAATAGACGGCACACCCGCTAAGTTATTCACGGCAATACGAATGAGTTGCGTGACAAAGCCTTGCTTTGCATATTCACGTAAATACACTGCCGCGATGACACCAAAGGGTGTCACGATAACAGACATCATCATTACCATCATTATCGTTCCGAAAATCGCTGGGAAAATCCCACCTTCCGTATTGGCTTCGCGTGGGTCTTCACTGAGGAATTCGCCAAGTTTTACAAAGTAATGCGTTATTTTAGTGAAGAACCCCATTTTATTGGGTTGATAAACGTCCACAATTTTTGATAATGGTATCGCAAGTTCTGCTCCACTTTCTGTTGTGGCAACTAAACTATCGCGACGAATTTCTTGATAAAGCCCTGCAAGCTCCACTTGATGATTTTTATAATCCATATCATAAGCGAGTTTTTTATCAGCAAATTCCTTAGCACTTTGCTCATTCCACGCATTTTTGAGTTCTAAACTGCGTTGTTTTAAACGTAATTTCTCTAATGCATAGTTAATCGCACCAATTTCTTTTTTCTCTAAATGCGCAATTTTCTCATGCAGTGCGAGTGCGTGTTTTAAACGCTCGTCTAACACTTCCCAAGCTTGTTCCCCAGTAGCAATGACTTGACCATTCTCTTTGATAGCAGTGAGTGTGCCGTAAAAATTACCCCATTCACGACGCTCAATCACCATCATTTCCGCTGGTTGAGATTGCGCTTTAATATTACGTTCTTGAATCCAACGAAAATCGGTCCCCGTTAAGTCACGGTTACCGGTTTTAATTAAATACTGAATTAGCACATCTTCATCATCACTAAGTTTGAAACCTGTTGATTTCGCCATCGCAGCGGGCGTCACCGTGCTGTCAACATGCTCACCAATAATGGTTTTAATTTCCCCACTATCCTCTTGATAGCTCAGTTGGACGATCGGTGAGGCCCAAAAATGGCCGACACCTCTTGCCACAATCAGTCCTAAAACACCCACTACCATTATTAAGCAAGTACTCACCGCTGCAGCATTCAGCCAAATCCACGGACTACCGCTTTTAAACCAAGATTTAATCATTTTAAGTCCTATTTTATTTATAACGAGCTGTATTTTTCACGTAGACGCTGACGTACCACTTCAGCGAGCGTATTAAATACAAACGTGAACATAAAGAGCACTAAAGCGGCCAAAAAGAGTACCCGATAATGTGTACTGTCTACTTCCGACTCAGGCATCTCAACAGCAATATTGGCTGCTAATGTGCGTAGTCCTTGAAAGACACTCATGTCCATTACGGGTGTATTACCCGTTGCCATCAACACAATCATTGTTTCACCCACTGCGCGACCAAAACCGATCATCACGGCAGAGAAAATACCCGGACTTGCTGTTAATAAAACAACGCGTGACATGGTTTGCCAAGGGGTTGCGCCCAACGCGAGCGAACCCGTTGTTAAGTGTTTTGGCACGCTGAAAATGGCATCTTCCGTAATTGAGAAAATAGTTGGAATAACGGCAAATCCCATAGCGATACCGACAACTAATGCATTACGTTGATCGTATCCAATGCCCAATTCATTTTTAAACCAATCACGCAAGGTGCCATGAAAAACCATTTCCTCAAAGGGAATGCTGACGGTAAAGGCAAACCATCCACTCAGTAAAATAACTGGAATGAGTAGCGCAGCATCCCAACCTTCTGGGATTTGTTGACGTATATTTTCAGGTAAAAATTGTAAGCTAAAGGCAAATAGCATCACGCCAAGCGGCACAATCATAAATAAAGCAAATAACCCCGCTAGATGTTCTTCAATAAAGGGCGCAAGCCATAAACCAGCAAGGAAACCTAAAATCACAGTAGGCAACGCGCCCATGATTTCAATAGCAGGTTTCGCATAAATACGCATTTTGGGTGACATGAAATAAGCTGTATAAATTGCACCCATTAATGACAATGGCACCGCAATTAACATGGCATAAAACGCCGCTTTAAGTGTGCCAAATACTAAGGGTGTTAAGCTGTATTTAGGCTCAAAATCATTGCTCGCTGAAGAAGATTGCCAAATGTATGCAGGTTTAGGATAGCTTTCGTACCACACTTTTTGCCACATAGACTTAATTGACACTTCTGGGTGCTCATTATCCACTGTCCAAAAATGAATTTGCCCATCATGGTTTTGAATAAGCATTGCATTCGCACGCGGGGATAAAATGGCAGCGATAGGGGCGACATTTGCCATATTTTCTTTAATTAATTCACGTTCTGCCGTAGTGTGATAAATGCCCATGTTGCCTGCAACATCAATGGTCATAAAACCTTTACGACGCTGCTCAGTGTTGATTTTGGCTACTGCTTTATCGGATACTTTAAAAGCACGAATTTTTTGAAATCCAGGATGCCCAAGCGAATCTTTGACAAGACTCCACTGTGAGACAAGTCCACTAGAATCCCCAACCATCAGTGATAAATCACCGGTTAAAAAGCTGATGCTCGTAATTTTTTCGCCCGATTGCACCATATTGATATGCTGCTTGATTTCTGGGGTATCTTTTTTGCTGATATCAATGAGACTGAGTTGACCATCATCATGCACCAAGAATAAATTACGGTCTTCTTTATCAATAAGTAAGTCTTTGATGTTATCTACTGGAATGTCGAGTGACGAATCAGTGCGTGTCAAACTCGCTTCATCTGCAAAAAGCGATTGTTCTTTTTCGAGGCTGGCAATTTGAATTTTATGTGCTGTCTTAGCTACGATGGTCGCAGTGCCATCGCCAACTTTAAAGGCTATTTTTTCTAATGCCGCGCCACTGTCATCAATGACTAAAGGTTTTTCACCTAAAGGATATTTGAGTGAAGGGGTGATCACGCGTTTATTATTTGCAAAAGTGACTTTATATTGCTGTTTTACAATAACCGCTTGGCCATTTGAAAGGCCATATATCAAAGCGCCATCACCAACAGGTGTGCCTTGAGCAACACTAACCACTTTTACACCTTCAGGAATAAGAATGGTTTTTTCAGCAATTACACGACCCGTTTTCGCTTCAAAAAAAATCACTTTTCCAGTGTCGGTAAATCGGGCTGCAAGTTCATTTTGCTCTTCGATATTTAAAAACAGGGTATTCCCTGCGTTTTGCTCTGGAATAGCATAGTGCGCAACAGACTGCGTTGAAGCGGATAAAAAGAGAGGATAAACCACATAGAGTAAATAAAAGAAAATGACAACGATGGCAAAAATTACACTTAAGCCACCGAAAGTAATTGCTCTGCGCATTATTGCATCTTTGAGCAATCGCCATTTTTCATGATGTGATGTCATCGCTGTATTGAGCGAAGATTGCGACGTTGAGTTCGTTGTTTCTGACATATATTTTTTTCATGAATAATTTAATGCAAAAAAGCGCAACAGCAAAAGAACATGAAGTCTTTGCACGTTGCGCTTTTGTGAGAAACTGCGCGAGTTGTTTATTTCAATTTCGCTAATTCTTTTTCAACAACTTTTGCAGGCAATGGTATATAGCCATCTTTGATAACAACTTGTTGACCCGTTTTAGATAGGACCATTTTGATGAATTCGCCATCTAAAGGGGCAAGCGGTTGGTTTGGTTTTTTGTTTACATAAATAAACAAATAACGTGTTAATGGATACGTACCGTTAATTGCGTTAGCTGGGGTTGCTTCAACATAATTTGTTGAGCCTTTTTTTGCTAAAGACACCATTTTAATACCTGACGTGGTGTAACCCATACCAGAGTAGCCAATACCGTTAGCTGAAGATGTTACAGACTGAACTACTGAAGCTGAACCAGGTTGTTCGTTAACATTATTTTTGAAGTCGCCTTTACAAAGCGCGTGTTCTTTGAAATAACCGTAAGTGCCTGAAACTGAGTTACGTCCGTAAAGCTGAATGCTTTTGCTTGCCCATGCGCTCACGCCAGCATCACCCCACGTTTCAATTTCTTTTGCGCCGCCACATTTTAATGTAGTGGAGAAAATCGCGTCCACTTGTTCCATCGTTAACCCTTTGACTGGGTTATCTTTGTTTACCATGACAGCTAAAGCATCGATAGCAACAGGGATAGCAGTTGGTTTATAGCCATATTTACTTTCAAATGCTTCCAATTCGTCGTCTTTCATTTCACGACTCATAGGTCCCAAGTTTGATGTGCCTTCAGTTAATGCTGGTGGCGCAGTAGACGAGCCTGCAGCTTGAATTTGAATGTTCACGTTGGGGTAGGCACGATTGAATTCTTCAGCCCAAAGTGTCATTAAGTTGGCTAACGTATCTGAACCAACGCTAGATAAATTACCTGAAATACCGCTTGCTTTTTGGTAGTCTGGAATACCAGCTTCAACGCTCTGAACTGCGCTTGCGTTAAAGCTAAGCAAACCTGCAGACAAACCCATTGCTGCGAGTAATAATTTATGTTTAAAAATAGTTTTCATGCCAATTTATCTCAAAGAAAAGTAAAAAATTCAGCTCATATTATGCGAAGCAAAGATGACAGTAATATTACAACTTTTTTTGAGCTCTGCGAACTTTTGTTAAAAAATAGATGTATTTATTTTGTTTTTAAACAATAAATTTCGGTAACTTTTTCTCAACTAACTGTTTTTTCAAGACCTTATAGTCAGGTAAGCCATTATGAAATGGAGGGTAATCTTCGCCAGCGATGAGCGGTTGCAAATAGGCGCGGCAGGCAGGGGTGATACTAAAACCATCGTCGCTAATAAATTCTGGTGGCATCATTTTTTCCACATTCGCCACGTCTTTTAATGCAACACTGCCAATTTCCCAGCGATAAGGCGCATCTGCAAGTCTTACAATAGTTGGCATAATCGCATTTTTACCTTCAATGGCAAATTCAATAGCCGCTTTTCCAACGGCATACGCTTGTTCAACATCCGTTTTTGAGGCGATATGCCGCGCAGCACGTTGCAAATAATCCGCCACAGCCCAGTGATATTTATAGCCTAAATTTTCTTTAATTAAATTTGCAATGACAGGCGCTGCACCACCGAGTTGAGCATGACCAAATGCGTCTTTACCGCCTGCTTCAGCTAGAAATTGACCATCACTATTTTTTACGCCTTCAGACACAACAACACAGCAGTACCCATAACTTTTTACTTTAGAATCCACTGTCGCTAAGAATTTTTCTAAATCAAATTGAACTTCTGGAAATAAAATCACAATTGGAATATCGTGTTTTTCATCTGCTGCTAATGCGCCTGCCGCTGCAATCCATCCTGCATGACGCCCCATGACTTCCATAACAAACACTTTTGTGGATGTGGCACACATGGACGCAACGTCAAAACTCGCTTCTCGCATGGAAACGGCGACATATTTCGCCACCGAACCAAATCCCGCGCAGGTATCGGTGACAGGTAAGTCATTATCTACCGTTTTAGGTACGCCAATACAGGTGAGGGGATAACCCATTTGCTCACCCATTTGCGATACTTTATGTGCTGTGTCTTGTGAGTCGCCACCACCGTTATAGAAAAAATAGCCAATATTATGCGCTTTGAACACGGCAATAAGGCGTTCATATTCAGCGCGATTGGCTTCTAAACTTTTTAATTTATAGCGACAGGAACCAAAAGCACCCGCTGGGGTATAACGCAACGCAGCTATTGCCTCATCACTTTCAAAGGAAGTATCAATAAGCTCCTCTTGTAGCGCTCCAATGATGCCATTAAGTCCGGCATAAACAGTTCCAATTTTATCTGAATGTGCCCGTGCAGTTTGAATTAAACCACAAGCACTTGCGTTAATGACAGAGGTCACACCACCCGATTGTGCGTAAAACGCATTTTTTATTAATGACATAAATTTGCCTTATTGGAAACAGGTTAAAATGAATATAAACGTAAATAATGATTATTCTTGTTGTTGACTATATTGATATTTAAATTTCTTTTTGAGTAAACTTGCTGGATCGTCTGGAATGCGTTTTAACCATTGCTCATTGGCTTGTTGTTGTTCAGCAGTTAATTCAACTTCTTGCGTTTGTTGTTTTGTATTATTCTCTTTTTGTGAAGATTTAGACTCATCTTTGTTTGCTTGCTGTGAATTATTCTGATGTTTATCTTCTGGTTGAGCGGTTTCTTTTTTGGATGGCGGATTGTCGCCAGCTTTGTGTTCAGGCTGATCTTTTGATTCATCTGACGAATCTTTGTTATCAGAATTTTTTTCATCTTTAGATTTTGATGAATTTTCAGCCGATTTTTCGTTTTTTTCTTTTTCTTTTTCTTTTTCTTGAGATTGAGATTGGGAAGAAGCATTCTGTTGCTGTTGCTGTTTTTCTAATTCTGTTTTGACGATGTCTTTATTAAATTTAGCGTCTTCATCGTATGGATTTTCTTTAACAGCTTGCTCATAAGCGGCTAGCGCTTCTTTTAGTTGTCCTTTTTTAGCTAATGCATTTCCCAAATTATAATTGTTCTGCAAATTTTGAAACTGTGTTGTGGCTTTATCTAAGTCGCCAGCTTTGTAGGTTGAGGCAGCTTGCCATTGCGCATTATTGAATGTTTTAGCCGCCTGATCATAATTTTTTTGTTGATAGGCTTTTTGTGCCTGCTGATCTTTTGTCTGCCATAAATCTGACCATTCTAAAGCGTAACTGTTTTGGGGAAAGGGGAGTACAAATAATAATGCTAAGTAAATGGCACCTTTGCGAAATTGCCATGCCGCCCATGGAATAATAAGAAACAAAAGCCAAGCACCTTTATCGTCCCATTGCTCAAGCCATAAATTCGTTTTATCTGCTAATGTTGCACTATCCATTGGTGTATCAAATATTTTCAAAAGTTGTGATATATCGCTATCATCCGCTGTCATGGATTGATAATATCCTTTTCCCGCTTTGGCTAATTCTTTTAGTTGCGAGACATTT
>Ga0208223_1000436_pt1 | contig 10178 bp, 9 predicted proteins | sample LakMenE07Oct09ns_FD_150678 | JGI IMG/M metagenome (GOLD analysis project Ga0208223, IMG submission 150678) | Freshwater microbial communities from Lake Mendota, WI - 07OCT2009 deep hole epilimnion ns (SPAdes) | ecosystem: Environmental > Aquatic > Freshwater > Lake > Epilimnion/Euphotic zone ...
GTGTAGTGGGTGTGTAGTGTTTTATAGACGTAAAAAAACGACTTAGAGTTAACTTAAGTCGTTTATTTTATTGGTGGCCGAGACTGGAATCGAACCAGTGACACGCGGATTTTCAACGCTTAAGTGATTGTTTTTAAACAGTATTTTCATTGGCTTAATTCTACCTCAATTCAATTGTCATTTACGCAGCGACTTAGATGGCAGGCTCTGGCGTCAATTGGCGGCCTTCATTCGTCCGCAGATGGTCGTGCGGAAGTTTGGGGATGAATTTAGTTAGACAAGCGTCGTGTTACGCGACGCTTGATTAAGTAATGCGATTAACCCAACAACTAAAGTTTATTTAAGGGGCGGCAACCAAGTCAACAAACGCTTTGGGGCGTAGTTAAGTAAGCGAGTTCTGCTTGCATGCCAAAAGGCAGAAAGCAGCAGTAGGGCAGACCCAATAACTACGCCTGTAATTGAAAAACCCAGACTTACGAGTCCGTACGTTTTTAATAAACTGGTGAAAGAGAACAAGACGTAGGCAAGTGCTGACACCATTAGGGCTCGCCTATCTATAGCAATTGAGATAACACCCAATACTAAGTATAGGCCAATGACTATGAACGCCATCGGTATGCTGGTTTTTCCCTCAAAAACACCTAATACAAAAAATATAGGATGAACAATGAAGGGTGCAGCTAAAAGATGAAGCCAAAAGGCCACGTCGGATTTTCGTGTAAGCCTATTCGGATCTTTCATGTCCCAATGCATTGCTATAGCAAAAGAAGATAAGCCTCCAATGAAAAGCATTAAGAGTGACCAATTTTCGATTTTTGGAAATTGAACAATAATAAAAGCTATTATCGAGCCTATAACAACAGCGACACCAGCTGCAACGGTAATAGGCACCCTAAACCTTAACCAATGTAAGTAGGATGCTACCAATCCTGTACAGCCTGCTGCTATAAATGACAGTGATCCATTGGTACTTTGCGCTCGAAATAGCTCTGCAGCAAACCCAGATATGCCAACAATAAAAGTTAATAGCAGTACGATAGCAGGCAGCGCCATTTTTCTTTTAAGTACAAAGAATTCAGATAAGCCCCATGAGGTGATGGCAACAGCCAGTAAGCCCAGCCCAGTAGCAATTTCCCTGCCAATCCAACCAACAGATACTAATAGTAAGCCGCAGGCAATGACAACAAAGATATCGTTAAACCCAGTAACCAATCGAAAGTGCTCTTCATCAACAGTTACCATGCCTTGCTCGTTTGAGACAAAAGCGCGGAACTTTGATGCGGCATCATCAGTAAAAATACCAGCTTTGACGGCTGAGGAGAGGTTTTCATCGGTGTACATGGAGAGTGCTTTCTGATGAGCGTTGTTAAGAATTAATATAATGATGCTTTTTGGTTAAGGTAAAAAAAGTAATCTCTAAACTATTAAACATAAGCGTCGTGTTACGCGACGCTTATGATTTTATAGACTTGCCTAAGCCAAAAAGAAGGCGATCGAGGTGGTAAGAAAACATTTCCTGATCAGCCTTTTTATCGAGTTTATCGAGACGATCTTTTTGCCACTCAATATATTCTAAGCAAATTTCCTTATCTTTTGCACTGACTGTTTTCTTACTAAGAATTTCTTCGCAAATTTCCTTATCTTTTGCACTGACTGTTTTCTTACTAAGAATTTCTTCGCAATTTTCTTCATTACCATTTTTATATAGCATAATTACTTTATATAGCATAAATGCTCGAATGACATGTTGGTCAATAATCGGATTTATTTTTTGATTAAGGTGCTTTCCGAAGTAGTAAAAAACTAAGCCTTTTTCGTCTGTTACCCTTACGTTATCACGATTGCCAATAATTCCATCAGTTATATGCTTTTCCTTACCCAAGTCTCCATTTTTCCATAATACTGAGAATAGAAGCTTTTCTAACGGAGTTTTTAGAATATTCTCATTAGCGCAATTTAAGGATAGTGATCCATCTTCTTCTAGAAATTTTGCTCCTTTAAGTGACTTAATATCATCAGCAGTTATTGAGAATTTCAGTTGAGGGTATCTTCTGCCAGGGAAATTTTGCTTTCTTTCTTTATCTGTAAACTGAGCACTACTCTCTATTTCAATAAGTTTGTTAAAACTTTTAGCCTGGATGACGTCATCGAAAAGCTTTGCGACTCTCGCTAATGTTTTTTCCATATTAGCCCCAATAAATTTGTAAACCATTAACAGTGATATGGCTAAAATTAAAATTAATTAATACTCTATGATTATTACCAAGTAAGTTCAATCCATAACCTGAATTTGCCTACTAGATTAGGCGTCGAACTAATTTATATAAGCGTCGTGTTACGCGACACTCACAAAAATAAGCCATTGAAATAAATAGAAAATTATGTTAAGATAGTATCATAAGGTCGAAATTTAGGTTCACTTGCCTCGACTTAAAACAAGGGCTAAAAGAACCACTCTAGATAAGGGGTGAAGATGCAATCCAAAATTTTCCCATCAAAAAACGATATATTAAGTATTGCCGAATCCTTGGCTTGTAACGAGATTATAAGTCTGGCGCATTCTCGCAAAATTAAAAAAATCAGCTATAACGAATATGAGCAACTAAGAATTGCTTTTACTCAATACTGGTTTGACTGTCATCCTGAAATCCAAAAAACATTTTGGAGTGCTTGGGGGCGATCACAAAACCTAAAAGTGCTACTAGATGAGTTTCTAAAGAACAGTGGAATATTTGTAATTCCTAAAAAAATTCCCGCAGCATTACATGATTTCACTTTAGAAGGTACTAGATTAAGTAGACTAAAATCACTGGAAAGAAAACTAATAATAAAAAAAGCCTTAAAAAAGATGTTCTTTAAAACACCGTAAGCCTGTCTATAATGAACTTATTAAATTGAGAACTAACGCTCATGATAAAAAATAGATTTTTAACAAAATCACGATTCAAGATGGCTGTTGAATGCCCTACTAAGCTCTTTTACACAGGCAAGGGTCAAGAGTACAAAGATGCGATGGTGGAAGATGATTTTCTTGCAATGCTGGCTGAAGGCGGTTATCAGGTTGGTGAGCTAGCAAAGTTTAGATACCCTTCTGGTGTTCAGATTAATGAAAAAGAACACACATTGGCCGCAGTAAAAACAACAACATTACTTAATCAAGAAAATGTCGTTATTTTCGAAGCTGCAATACAAGTAAAAAGTTTCTTTATTCGGATTGATATCCTAGTTAAGAATGGCAATCAATATGAGCTTATAGAAGTTAAAGCTAAATCTTATAACTCTAACGCACCTGAAATTGAAGGTGCTAGAGGCGGCATTTCATCGAGTATGTTGCCGTATATGCAAGATGTGGCATTTCAAACGTGGGTCCTCAAGCAAGCTATTCCAAATGCTGATATTAGGTCATTTTTAATGATGCCGGATAAGTCAAGAAAAGCGCCTGTAGCTGGCGTTAATCAGATGTTCAAGATATCAAAAAATAAAGGCGTTGAGCCCAGAATACCCGCGAATGTAGACATAAAACATCTTGCTGAACAATTGTTAGCAAAAGTATCTGTTGATGCTTATGTTGCAAATATTTTAAGTGAAGACTTGCAGTACCCCGGTGGCCCATTATCGTTTGATTTAGCTGCGAATGAATGGGCAAATGCCTATCAAAATGATTTCAAAATTGCACCTGTTATTGGCGCCCATTGTGGGAAATGTCAGTTTAAAGCATTGCCGACAGAAAACCTTAAGAGTGGATTTCATGAATGTTGGATGTCTGCTGGATTAACTGATGCAGATTTTAAAAAAGGCACTGTGCTGGATTTATGGAACTTTAGAAAAAAAACAGCCCTTATTGATCAGGGCACATATAAACTTTCTCAAGTAATGCGAGAAGATATCGGTGATTTCGAAGACGATGCTGGATTAGAAGGCATGACTAGAATGCAGCGGCAGTGGTTGCAAGTTAACGGCATACCAAAAAGTCATTCTCATAAGGGCTTTTATCTAGATGATGCATTGGTTCGAGTTGAGATGTCGCACTGGAAGTACCCGCTTCATTTGATTGATTTTGAAACATCAACTGTTGCCTTGCCTTTTTATGTTGGTATGAATCCTTATGAAGCCGTCGCTTTTCAGTTTTCACATCACATTATGGAAAGAGATGGAACAGTCAAACATGCAGGTGAATTTTTGTGCGCTGAGCCGGGTGAGTTTCCAAATTATAAATTTGTTCGTTCGCTTAAGAAAGAGCTGGAAAATGATGACGGCTCGGTGTTCATGTGGAGTAGTCATGAAAACACAATTCTGTCATCCATTCTTAAGCAATTGGCTGATGATCCTAATAAGCCAGAGGATGCTGAAGAACTAAGTCGCTTTATCAAAACAATCATCAAAGGCGGTGATCGATCAATGATTGATCTTTGCCGACTTGCCGAAAAAGCTTTTTATCATCCCGATACAAAAGGCAGCAATTCAATAAAAAAAGTATTACCTGCTATTTTGAAAACTTCAGAGAAACTGCAACAGATTTACTCACAACCCGTTTATGGCGCACCTAATGGTATAAAGAGCATTAACTTTGCAGTTACAGAGGGTTTTACGTGGTTACAAATAACAGACGGTAAAATTGATGATCCTTACAATATGTTAAAAGAGTATGCGCAAGAAATGTTACCTGATGTAGTTTTAGACGACGAAGAAGGTAACTTAAGCATAATTGCAGCGGGGGGCGGAGCTTTGACTGCGTATGCTCGCTTGCAATTTGAAGATTTAGATATACAAGCTAGGGAACGTATCAAAGCAGCGTTATTGCGCTACTGTGAGCTTGACACTCTAGCGATGGTGATGGTTCTTCAGGGCTGGCAAGAATTAATTAATTAAGGTTATCGTTATGGCTAAGAAAATTATGATTGGTGCAGATGAAGAAATCGTTTGCCCTAAATGTGAACACCACTTTTCTTTGAGTGCAGGCATTAATCGTCAAACAATAGAAAATTACGAATCTGAATTTGAAGCTGCTATTGCTACTCAAAAGAACGAACTAGAAGCAACGTCAAAAGCACTGATAGAAAAAGCAAAACAAGATTCTATAATCAAAGCTAGAGCAGAATTTGAAACTGAAAAAAGTGCGTTAGCTGAAGAGTTAGAAGAGAAGAACAAAAAATTAAATGATTTTAGAAATCAAGAGTTAGACCTACGCAAACAGAAGCGCGAGCTTGAAGAACAGCAAGCTAATTTTAAAATAGAAATTGAGCGAAAGCTTGAAGCCGAAAGGCTTCAAATTACTGAGCAAATAAGTGCAGCTGAGTCTGAGCGTTTCATGTTAAAAGAAGCTGACTATAAGAAAAAAATCGAAGATGCGCAAAAAGCAAATGAGGCACTGACAAGAAAACTAAGTCAAGGCTCTCAGCAATTGCAAGGTGAAGTTTATGAACTAGAAATTGAAAACATTCTAAATGCAGCTTTTGTTCACGACTCAATTGATGAAGTTAAGAAAGGCCAACGTGGTGCAGATGTGCTTCAGATTGTTAGAACTCCTTATGGTCAAGAATGCGGAAAGATTATCTGGGAAGCAAAACGAGCAGAAAATTGGACTGACAAATGGATTCAGAAACTTAAAGATGACCAGCAAGAAGCGAAAGCGGATATTGCAGTACTTGTGTCGACCGTAATGCCAAAAGGCGTGACTGATGTAATTTTGAAAGTTGGTGATATTTGGGTGATATCGCTACATGTTGTTAAGCCTGTCGCTGAGTTGCTTAGAGCGACATTAATAGAATCAAACAAAATGAAGCTTATGAACACAGGGCGCGATGAAAAAATGGAGTTGTTATATAACTACCTTGCAAGTCCTCAATTCTCGCAGAAGATACGCACGCTATTAGAATCTTTTGCGTCAATGCGCAATGACTTAGATGCAGAAAAAAGAGCAATACAACGTTTATGGTCAAAGCGTGAGATGCAAATTGAACGTGTGACATCAACAATGACGAATGTTGTCGGCGAGCTTCAAGGTATTGCGCATGAAGCTTTGCCTCAGTTAGAGTCAATTGAAACCTTAGGACTCGAGGGTTCTGAATTAGATGATGATATTGTTAAATCTATAAAATGAACGAAAAATTAACAATTGCCATTTCTTCTCGCGCACTTTTTGATTTGATAGAAAGTCATCAAGTCTACGAAGGTGAGGGTGTAGAGGCCTATTGTAAATATCAGATTGCTCACGAAGATGAACCTTTACAGCCAGGTGTTGCATTCAATCTAGTTAAGAAACTTTTAGCTATTAACGATAATGACAAAGCAAATCCAAAAATTGAAGTGATTCTATTGTCACGCAACAGCGCAGATACAGGATTACGAGTCTTTAATTCAATCAATCATCACCATCTAAAAATTACAAGAGCAGCTTTTACAAGTGGATCTAGTACACATCCTTACCTATCAGCATTCGGAGCTCACTTGTTCTTATCTGCTGATGCCGATGATGTGAAGTTAGCTTTAGAAGATGGCGATGCAGCAGCAGCAATCTTACCCAGTGCTAAGAAAAATCAAAACTCATCGCAAGTGCGTATTGCGTTTGATGGGGACGCAGTTATTTTTTCTGATGAAGCTGAGCGTATATTTCAAGAACATGGATTGAATGCTTTTGAAGAAAGTGAAAAGCAATCAGCAAAAAAACCATTGTCTGGGGGGCCATTCAAAATTTTTCTGCAAATGCTGCATCAAATACAATCTGAATTTCCACCCGAAAAATCTCCAATTAGAACCGCATTAATTACTGCAAGAGGAGCTCCGGCTCATGAGAGAGCAATTAGAACGCTTCGTGAATGGGGAGTTAGGGTTGATGAAGTTTCTTTTTTAGGCGGGATGGAAAAAGGACCATTTTTAGAGGCTTTTGAGGCTGATATATTCTTTGATGATCAACAAGGGCACTGTGACTCTGCAAGAAAGTATGTAGCAACTGGACATGTGCCAAATGGCGTAAAAAACTTATAAAAAGGAACATAAATGAAATGGGATCACACAAAAAATCCGCCACAAGCTTGGTATGTTGAAGATGGTGATTGGGTGCCAGTTGATCCAACGCTAGTTATTAAGTGTCCGATTTGTGAAAAATGGTTTTTAGAGGACCCCTTTAAACCTAGTAACATTTGTAGTCCCGCATGCAGATTGAGAAAGTTAGAAAAATAATTTGAAGAATACTTTAATAAGCCAGCTGTTCTGCACTAATCAAGGGTGTTATTTTGGAGTAGTGTCGTTCAATCATAGTAATGGAAGTGCCCATTTGTCTGGCAAGCGTGTGGATATCAATGCCTTCGGTTAATGCAAAGGTCGCATAAGTATGGCGCAAGCTGTAGAGCGATCTAAACTTGCCAGCCATGTCTTTGCGTAAACCAGAGCCATTCATTAAATTTCTAAATACGCTTTCAAAGCTTCGTGGCTTATGACCATCGTGAGTAGTGAATACTAACTTATCTAGTCTTGCATCAATCACTTCATCTAGACTTTGGTAAGGTAATCGCTGAAATATAATTAGTCGGTTGAATGTTTCAATCACAGCTGGACGGGCAATCAAATAACGCGGACCAGTTTTACCAGATACCCATATTCTTAAGTACCGCTTATTCCCGATCCAGTGCCACTGTAGATGTTTCCAGCGTAATGGCAGCGATTCAGTACCTTGCCTTATACCTGTGTAAAGTAAAAACTCTACATAACACCGACATAGCTTTCTGAACTCACTGTAAATCTTCTTACACCCACCTAATTCCCATTGCGGCATGTAAGCAATTAAGTGCTCAATTTCCTCTTGGTTGAAAGCAGGCCGCGGACTTCCTTTGTCGCCAACAGCACTTAAAATCGGGATAGCCTTTTGATCGTGAATAAAGCCTTGTTGCCTAGCTAATTTAATTACACGGTTATAGGCACTAGCGTGATTACGGAGTGTGCTGCCTTTTGGAATAATCCCCATTTGGCTTAAGCGCCATTCCTCAAAATTTCCAATGTCTTTAGCAGTAATGGCATTTACATCCATCTTCCCAAAAAATGGAATTAAGTATTTTCTGAGGACAATTTCATAATCCTTATAGGTTCTTTTCCATTTCTTTAAGGTCACAGACCTAGCCATTTCCTCGTTAACCTCTTTAGCTAGCTGGCCAAAGGTTCTTTTCCCTAAAGACAAGCCTTGGGAAATGTTGATTTGTGCCGTTTCGTAAATAATTACGGCTTGTGACTTTGCCTCGGTTACATCGGTTTTGTTTGTTGATGCCTGATGCCATTTACCTGTAGGTATCTTAAAACGGCATTGCCATTGATGGGATTTATCTCTTTTAAAGAGAGTGATTTTGCCATCGTGAAATTTGATGGGCTTAGATGAAGCTAAAGAATTGGACTGAAATAAGCTGTTTAGATTTTGCATATACAAGCGTCGCGTTACGCGACGCTTGTATTATGTTTTCTGATACATAAAAGAGCGATCGGAAAATTAGCGATCTTCTTCCAACATTTTTTCATTTTTAGTTTTGATTCTTTTAGTCGCATTTGAGGGGGAAAGAATTTTGTTGTAGTCCTTTTTATTCTTTTCTTCCTCAACTAATAAGCCCCAAGTTCTTTTGGCGTAAAGATCTTGCTGCTTTTTGATTGTTACATAGTCAAACTTTAAACCACTCTTAATAGGTTCTAAGCTTGGGAACTTACCTCTAGCCGCATTCTCGGCAATGCAAAGAGCATCGCTTAAATTCTTACTGGCCAGTATGCTTAAGTAAGTTCTCGTTTCTAGGTTGGCTGATGTCTTTTTACTATTAAGCCTAATTTCTTTAGTCTTGGTTGAATTAATGCCAATGTATTTCGCTAGCTTCCAAAGTTGTTCTTTTTTGATTTTATTTTGAAAGAACTCTGCTTTAGCTAGTACCAATTGAAAGCGGTTATGGAGTGAAGTGACTCTGATCTTATTAACTTCAAAATGAATCTTTGAGGATGGTGTTTTCTTCTCTCGACTATCTAGTCTTTCCAACAACTCCATAAAGTCATCCAACAACTCTTGTTTAGGTTTTGTTGGATCAATGCTTATCAAAATACGATCCTTAGTATTCTTTTCTGCAAATAAATCTTTACCTGTTTGATCCCACCACTCAATGAAGTGCTTTGAGTAAACATCCCCGCACTTTTTGTACATCGTTAAGACGTTATCGAAGTCATCAGGCAGTTCGCTTTCTGGAATGTATTCATTTAAATACACCTGCCGATGCGCAAGCCAATAACTCGGACTTATCATTAAGTAATAAAACATGTACTCATGTTTGTAATTTGCATTACCTGTCACTTGGCGCCATCCAGAGCCAAATCCGAACAAGTTTTTCATATAAATTCTTTATATTTAATAACAACATCATTATTTCATATAAATTACATTCCCGTAAATCTCCTTCAAACTTCGATTCATGGTGATTAGCAAACAAAACGATTCAGCTAGTCACTATGTTGTTAAGCATTCCGCCTAACAACTTTTTAAATTAGCGCCTATATGGCAAGGAGAAATACCATGACTACAACATTTAACCCATCAGAAACAAACGTAGCTTTTTCTAATACAACAGTAGCAACCCTTGATGCACTTCGTGCCCAACGTATTACATGGGAAGCAACCGACTATAAGAAAGCCAACGAAGGTTTATATGACTTATTGGCTCGTTGTTTAGATTTGTTTAACAACAAGTTTGTTGTTGCTACAGAAGATGACCGTAAAACATTGCGTTTGGACTTAGAGGCTAAGCTAAAAGCAGACGGTTTGAAAACGCAACGCAATACAACAACGCTGACAATGTTTGTACGTTTTATATTTGGCAATGATCGTAAACGTGCCCACGCTTATACGTACGTAATTAAAGCGGCTATCTCACATGCAGTGACATCAGAGAACTTGGCTGCTTACATTACTAGTGAAGGCGGTATAGAAGAAATCAAACGCAAAATGGTTGTGAAAGAGGAAACACTACAAAAACGTGCTGAGCTTGCTAAAGCACAAGAAGTTGTTGTGGCTGATTTAGAGGTGGCGAAGATTAAACCACTAGCAACTGTAAAGCTTGGCAACATTAAAGGTGACTACGCGGTATTAGTAGGCAAACCGAATGTGGATGGCGACACTGACATCATTGGCGTATTAGGTGATGTAAATGAAGCCCTTTACAACG
>Ga0208223_1000437_pt1 | contig 10172 bp, 6 predicted proteins | sample LakMenE07Oct09ns_FD_150678 | JGI IMG/M metagenome (GOLD analysis project Ga0208223, IMG submission 150678) | Freshwater microbial communities from Lake Mendota, WI - 07OCT2009 deep hole epilimnion ns (SPAdes) | ecosystem: Environmental > Aquatic > Freshwater > Lake > Epilimnion/Euphotic zone ...
GTATTGAAATCTTATTCGTAGCTCTTATTCATTGCGGTGAAATTAATGCCTACACAGAATGGAATCATAAGTTAACAACGCGAGTTTTTCTTCATTTATCAAATCCTGATGAGGTTTTCCGAACAGCGGGCTTCTCTATGTTTATATGGTTTTTCTTTTACTTATTATTAGAAATAATTATAGCCTTTTTTCTTGTTCGCGTCTTACTTTTAGAATTAAAACTGAATACTTGTTTAGGATGGCAAAAACGAATATTATCGGGAGTCCTCATACTTTTTGGCTTTTTGGCTCAATTCTTTTTATTAATACGAGGAGGAATTCAGCAAATACCTTTAAATATTGCCTCTGCATATTATTCAAAGAATCATATTTCAAATGACTTGGCTGTAAATTCTGTTTACTATTTCACCCAAAGTTATATATTACATAATAAAACTTCAATAGACGAGTTTATGCCAGACATTAAACCAAAAGAAGCTGAATCGATAGTTAAGCAACTTTATAATTATCCAAAGACCCATTCTGAATTTATTTTTAAAAATGAGAAACCTAATATCGTTGTTGTAGTTTTGGAAGGTTGGTCATCAAATGCTATAAGCTGCTTAAGTAAGACTAAAAAAAGTACACCTAATTTTGACAAACTTGCATCTGAAGGAATCTTATTTAGTAACATTTTTGCATGTGGCGGAACTTCAGAAATAGGAAATTCGAGTATTTTTAGTGGCTACCCAGCTTTACCTGAAATATCGATCTCAATGCATCCAGAAAAACATCGAAAGATTCATACAATCAACGAAGAACTTAAGGGCTACTCATCAAATTATCTATTCAGTGGCGATTTAAAATATGAAAATATAGGAGGGTATTTTATGGATCATGGTTTCCAGCATGTTTATGACGAAAAAATTTTTCCCTCAAATTTAAAAAAAGGAAAATTAAATTATTTTGATAAAGATCTTTATAAGCTATTTCTGCAGAAAATTAATAAGACAAAAGAACCTTTTTTACACTGTGTTTTCACAGGAAGTACTCATTCTCCTTATGATCACCCGAAGAAAAAGAAAGCTATTTTTTCAGGGGATGAAGCAGATTTCATGAATTCAATGGTTTATGCTGATGAGTGTTTAGGATCCTTCATTTCAAAATGTAAGAAAGAAGCTTGGTTTAAAAATACAGCTTTTATTTTTGTTGCTGATCATGGTCATCCAACTCCTGGTTTACCGAATCCGAGTTCAAAAAACTTCTTTCGTATTCCTTTTTTAATCTGGGGAGCAGCATTAAAAGAAGAATATTGTGGAACAAAACAGCATAAAATTGGGTCTCAGTCTGATATTGCAGCAACATTAGTTTACCAAGTTAGAGGAGATCTTAATAAATTTCCTTGGAGTAAGGATTTATTAAATCCAAAATCTCCAGAATTTGCATTGCATACAATTAATAGAGGTTATGGATGGATTTCAAATAAGGGGAATTATATCTATCACATGGACACAAAACAACAGTTAGAAAACAGTTATTTAAAACAAAATGAAAAACAAGAAATTAAAAATTGTCAAGCCTTTTTAACTCAATTTTATAAAAATTTTAAAGAACTTTAAAAGAAAGTGATGAATTTAAAACATGTCCTTTATATCAATTTTACTTGTCTAAAGACTATTTTATGGTGCGCATTTTTAATTCGTTTAATCGCTGCGATTTTTTCGCAAGGATATGGCATGCACGACGATCATTTTTTAGTCGTAGAAGCTTCTTCTTCTTGGGTTGATGGTTATGATTATAATGGCTGGCTTCCATGGTCCGAAGGAAATAGAGGTGGTCCTGAAGGACATAGTTTTACTTATGTTGGACTTAATTTTATATTTTTTTATATCGCTAAATTAGTGGGTATTGTAGACCCAATGTTATTAATGTTTTTCAATCGCTTGCTACATGGAATTTTTTCTTTACTAACAATTTATTTTGGCTATAAAATCACTGAAAAATTATCAAATTCAAAAAATGCTATAATTGTAGCTTGGTTATTAGCGCTTGCAACTGTATTGCCTTTTATGTCCGTTAGAAATTTAGTTGAGTTAGCAGCTGTTCCTTTTTTGATGTATGGTTCTTGGCTATTAATTAGGGAAAATTTAACAAACAAATACAACTTTTTTTATGCTGGATTAGCAATTGGATTTGCTCTTTCGTTTCGCTATCAAATTGCTGTTTTTGCAATTGGTATTGGAGCATATTTTTTTTTTACTTGGAAATTTAAAGAATTCTTATGGTTTGTAGCAGGGCTAATTTTAACCTTTGTTTTAACTCAAGGACTCGTAGATTATATAATTTGGGGTTATCCATTTGCAGAATTCTATGCGTATTTCACCTATAATTTGGACCAGGGAATGGCCTACCAACCAAATTCAAATTACTTTATGTATTTCTATGTTTTAATGGGAGTTTTATTGCTTCCATTAGGAATTTTAATCTGGATTGGATTTTTAAGGTCTTCCAGAAAGTATTTTTTGTTTTTTTTACCTACACTAATTTTTATTTTGTTCCATTCTATTTATCCTAATCGGCAGGAAAGGTTTATTTTAACGGTATTACCCTTTTTTATAATTTTAGGGATTATTGGGTTTGAAGAGTTGAAAAAAAGTTTATTTTGGGATAAATTATGGAACTTTTCTTATCGGTTCTTTTGGATTTTAAATATACCGATAGTAACTATTGCATGCTTTCATTTTTCAAAAAAATCTAGGGTTGATGCAATGTATTCCTTATATGGTAATTCCATCAGAAATGAGCGAATATTATCGGAGGGGTCACGCGAAACTAAACCTTCTCAAATGCCAAAATTCTATGCAAATAGTTGGGAATGTATTTTTACAGAGAGGATCGACACCACACAATCATTAGAAGTAAACTCAGGATCTAAGTATGATTATATTTTCTTTTTTGGAGATGAAGATTTAACTCTGAGAATTGAAGATTATAAAACTATTTATCCTAGATTAAAATTAGTTAAGAAATGTGAACCAAGCTTTATAGATAAACTTATACGTTCTATAAATCCAATTAATTCAAATCAATACATAGAAGTTTGGAAGACAAATGACCCTATTTCCAAAGAATAAGCTTTAAGAATTATTAAAAATACGAATCATCAAAATTAAGCTAATACCCTACCAATTTTTTAGCTTCAATTATTTTTGTTTGCAGAGTTGTTTTAACTTTGTACCCAAATAATAAATATGAACTCTTACGATGTAATTATAATTGGTTCTGGACCTGGTGGATATGTTGCTGCAATTCGTTGCGCGCAACTTGGAATGAAAACTGCAATTATTGAAAAGTACGCTACCTTGGGTGGTACTTGCTTAAATGTAGGTTGTATTCCATCAAAAGCTTTATTAGATTCATCAGAGCACTTTAATAATGCAAAACACACTTTTGGCGAACATGGAATAGAACTAAAAGACCTTAAAGCAAATTTAAAGCAAATGATTCAACGCAAAAATGATGTGGTGAGTCAGACGTGCGCAGGAGTTAAGTTTCTAATGGACAAAAATAAAATAGATGTTCATATTGGTTTAGGTTCATTTATCGACAAAAATAACTTGAAAGTTACAGCAGCAGATGGCAAAGAAACTAAAATTCAAGGTAAAAATATCATAATTGCCACAGGTTCTAAGCCAAATTATTTCCCTGGAATGGAACCGGATAAAAAACGCATCATAACCTCAACAGAGGCATTGAATTTAAAAGAAATCCCGAAGAAAATGCTCATTATTGGAGGTGGCGTTATCGGTCTTGAATTGGGTTCAGTATATGGTAGATTAGGAACAGAAATTGAGGTTATTGAAAATTCCCCTTCTATTTTATCCGCAATGGATGGTTCTATCGGCAAAGAATTTATTAAAATATTAAAAAAGGACGGCTTTAAATTTCAGTTAGAACACAAAGTTCAAAAGGTTGTGAATAAGGGGAAGTCAGTTGTCCTGACGGCAATCAATAAGAAAGGTGAATCTGTGGATTTTGAAGCAGATTATTGCTTAGTTGCTGTCGGAAGAAAAGCTTTCACAAGTGGATTAAACATAGAAAATGCAGGATTAGTAATTAATGCTCGCGGGCAAGTTGAGGTAAACAACAATTTACAAACAGCTGTTCCTCATATTTATGCAATTGGCGATGTTGTTCGTGGAATGATGTTAGCTCATAAAGCAGAAGATGAAGGTGTTTATGTTGCTGAGTTGTTAGCCGGTCAAAAACCACACATTAATTACAATCTAATTCCTGGAGTTGTTTACACTTGGCCTGAAATTGCTGCAGTAGGAAAAACAGAAGAAGAATTAAAAGAAGCTGGCATATCCTACAAAGTTGGAAATTTTCCAATTAAAGCCCTAGGTCGTGCGAGGGCAAGTATGGATACAGCAGGATTTATAAAAATTATTGCAGATGCTAAAACAGATGAGGTTTTAGGAGTTCACATGATTGCCGCTCGCGCAGCAGATTTAATTATGGAAGCAGTTACTGCAATGGAATTTCATGCATCAGCTGAAGACATGGCTCGTATTTGTCACCCGCATCCAACATATTCTGAAGGAATTAAAGAGGCAGCACTAGCAGCTACTGAAAACCGTGCTTTACACGTTTAAGGGTATCTTATTTTCTGCTTATTGCTTTTAAAGCAGCAGCTACAACATTCTGCGTGTCAATACCATATTTTGTCATTAATTCCATTGGTGAGCCGCTTTCACCAAATGAATCATTAACAGCAACAAATTCATGTGGTCGTGGTAAATGTTCTCCAAGAACTTGCGCTACAGCTTCTCCGAGGCCACCGTTACGCATGTGTTCTTCTGCAGTAACTACGCAAGAAGTTTTAGCAACAGATTTTAGAATAGCAGCTGCATCCAAAGGTTTTATGGTATGCATATTAATTAATTCAACTGAAATTCCTTGTTCACTTAAAATTTTAGCTGCTTCTATCGATTTCCATACTAAGTGTCCACAAGCAATGATAGTAACATCTGTTCCTTCTTGAAGGACATCTGCTTTTCCGATTATAAATTCAGCATCTGGCTTTACAAAAATTGGCATTACAGGTCTACCAAATCTCAAATAAACTGGCCCATAGTGCTTAGCAATAGCAATTGTCGCTTGTTTTGTTTGATTGAAGTCTGCAGGCACAATAACAGTCATATTTGGTAACATTCGCATCATTCCGATATCTTCCAATATTTGATGAGTAGCACCATCTTCTCCCAATGTCAAGCCAGCATGTGAAGCACATATTTTTACATTTTTTTGAGAATAAGCAATTGACTGCCGAATTTGGTCATAGACTCTTCCTGTTGAGAAATTAGCGAAAGTTCCAGTAAAAGGGATTTTTCCTCCGATTGTCATTCCTGCAGCCATTCCCATCATATTTGCTTCGGCAATACCCACTTGAAAGAAGCGCTCAGGATGTTCTTTTTGAAAAGCGTCCATTTTTAGAGACCCCGTTAAATCTGCACAAAGTGCAACAACATCTTGGTTTATTTTTCCCAATTCTGCCAGACCTTCTCCAAAACCTGAGCGAGTATCTTTGTTCCCTAAAACTTCAAATGACATACCTATAAATTTAATGTAATTGTTTTATTTGATTCTATTTTAAAATTCTTTTCTTTAGTATAAGCTGATGATTTTTGGTCTTTCTCGCGATAAATTACTTTATAAGAACCGGGTTGCAGATTCCATAAATCTTTATTAAGGCCGTCTTTTAAATCACAAACCCACTCGAATGTTTGATCTCCTTTATCCGTAAAAATCTGCCCTATTAAACCTTTTTCAGCAGAGTAATTTAGAGTTCCACTTGCAATAACATTAATTATTGTTGTTTTACTTTGTGAGATTTCTATGGTCTTATATGTTCTAGGAAGTGTAAAAATTTCAAGATCATACGATCCAACAAGGTATTTCTGAGTTGAATTTAATATTTGTTCATTCAAAGTAGTAGTTTGACCTTTCAACATAACACGCATATTAAGATTAGAAATCTCATTAGAAATTGCATTGCTAAATTTTAAAAATCCCTGTCCAGCATCTACTTCTATTGTATTGTGCATGAATTGTTTTATTGACAGATTCTTTTTTTCTAGCTTAGGAAGCGTATTGACAACCAAATCGTATTTCAAAGAAGGATCTAAAATTAGGGTGTCAGGATTTCCGTAACGATTTAAAGTATGCATAAAACTATATTTTAGTTTTTTTGTACCAGCTTCATAAAGAAACAGGCTTACATTGGTTTCTGTTGGGGTTTTTGAAATCGTATTTAAATTTATCTGAACACTTGTGCTTATCAATGCCTTTGTTATTATATCAGTTAGCACATTTTTAAATGACTCCTTACTTTCTGCATCTGTGAATGTACCAATACAATTAAATTTTTCCAAATAGGAAAGATCCATTCCTAGACCAATAACAAATGGTGTAACTTTTACCCCTTTTTCCCTTATTTTTTTTGCAACTACGCAAGGGTCATTATCACACGATTCTAAGCCGTCTGTTATTAAAATAATAAAATTGCGCGCAATCGTATCAGGAAAATCAGCAGCTGCAGCTTCTAAGGAACGGGCAATTGGAGTAGCTCCTTTTCCGGTTAAACCTTTAACTTTAATTTTAATGGCATCTATTCTATCTTTTCCAAAAGGGACTTCTAATTTTGTGTCATTACAATCTTGTATTTCATTATTTATCATTGACTGATGACCGTAAACACGCAAAGCGATTTCTAAATCTTCAACTCCCCTCAATTTCTCTATGGATTGGGACAATATCTCTTTAGCGGCAGCCATTCGTGTTTGCTTATCCCAATCTAAGTTCATGCTATTTGAAGCATCCAAAATAAAGAGAATACGCGTTGTTTTCTGACTAAATAAAAGACCAGAAAGGCAAAAGAAAAATATGAATAGTGCTTTTCTCACTAATAATCACCGAGGGTTTCTTCAAGTTGCGTTAATGCATCTTCAAGTTGTTCTGCATTTGGAGCAATTCCATGCCATTTATGTGAGCCTACCATAAAGTCAACACCTTGTCCCATTTCTGTTTTCATAATAATTACAATGGGTTTCCCCTTTCCTAATTTACTTTTTGCAAGAGTCATAATTTCTCTAATATTTTCAAAATCATGTCCATTCATTGAAAGTACTTCCCAGCCAAAAGCTTCCCATTTTGCTTCAAGATTGCCCAAAGACAAAACATTTTCAACATCACCATCAATTTGCCTGCCATTAAAATCGATAGTAGCAATTATATTATCTACTTTATTAGCCGCTGCGTACATTGCTGCTTCCCAAATCTGACCTTCTTGCAATTCTCCATCACCATGAAGTGTAAATATCGTTGAAGGATCATTATTTAATTTTTTGGTTTGCGCTGCACCAAGGGCATTTGATAATCCTTGTCCGAGTGAGCCAGAAGCCATTCGAATTCCAGGTAATTTTTTATCTGTTGAAGGGTGACCCTGCAAACGTGAAGATAATTTTCTAAATGTCCCTAATTCAGCAACAGGAAAATAACCTGAGCGCGCTAAAACACTATACCAAACTGGAGAAATATGTCCATTAGAAAGAAAAAATAAATCTTCATTTTTTCCATCCATCGAAAATGGCGTAGCTGAATGGTTCAACACCTCAAAATACAAAAATGTTAAAAAATCTGTGCAACCTAAAGATCCACCAGGATGACCTGAGTTAACAGCTGATACCATGCGAACAATATCTCTTCTAACTTGAGAAGCAATCCCCTCTAATTTTACTATTTCCATTCTTTTAAATAAATCTTAATTCTACCATACAAAACTAACTAAATAATTAACTTTGTGGGATGAAATAGTTGTTCATTTCTATTTAAAAGCAACTTTTTTTTAACAATTTGCGTCTTAATTATCAAATTAATTGAATCATGAAAAAACTTATTTTACCATTTCTTTTTTTTACTTTTTTTAGTGCTATTTCATTTTCTCAAATGGTAGATCAACGACTGGAAAAGAAATACTCCAAAAAAGAAATTAATCAAATGATTAAAGATGATCTAGGTCAATATCAGTTTTTAGTATACGCTCTAGATAATGCTTGTTATACAATTGATCAACCAAAAGGTAAAGATTTATCTGAATTCACAGAAATCTCTCTCAATGTAAAAAGCCCGTTAAATTTTTTAGATCTTGGACTTGAAATAAAAGATCAAAACCAATATTTTATTATCAAGGGAACCAATAAACTTTTAGTTGTTAAATCCAACTGGGTAATAAATCATGAATTAAAAACAAAAAAATAATCTTAGATGCAAAAAATAATTTTTTTAATCGCTTTATTTCTCTCATTAAATATCACTTTCCAGGCGCAGGTCGTTACGATGGGGAACCCAGGATTTCCACCTTCTAATCCAATTGATTGTGCAACCTTTGGTATAAGCGGAAATAATTTTCAAAGCCCAGGCGGGGGAAGCTATCCTGCTAATTTTAACGATACAACAGTCTTTTGCCCTAATTTAAGCCTTGGCACTAAAGTAACTTTAACATTTGCAATAAATGCAGGCTTTACATTTGATGTAGATGGTTCTGATTCAATATATGTTTATGATGGTCCAAACACATCCTCTCCATTATTAGGCGTACATAACTCTGTCACTGACCCAAATGGTTTTGCTTATCAAGCATCTTGGAGTAATCCATCTGGTTGTTTGACAGTAGTTTTTATCTCAAACAATTCAAATCAAGGTTCAGGCTGGCTTGCAAATGTTCAGTGTGGTAATCAGTTTCAACCTTTTATACCGCATTTAGAAGCATATATAAATGGCCAAGGAATAAACGCTTTAAATCCGCTAGATAGTGGATTTGTCGATATTTGTTTTGGAGATAGCATCTTGTTTATTGCTAGGCCACTATTTCCATATTCTTTTGAATCTACCGGCTTTGGTTATTCTCAAAACGTTAATTCCTCCATAGATTTTTTCTGGGATGTTACAGATGGTGTTACTTATCCTGACAATGATTCGATATGGTTTACTCCTCCTGCACGTGCCGGATATTTGGTAGATTTATTGCTTACAGATGCTTTTCCGCAGATTGAAAGATTAAGATGCAAAGTTCGGGTTTCTCAAATTCCAAGTTTTGCAGGAACTATGCCTTTGGATGATGTTATTTGTTTGGGAGAAAGCACTTCGCTTCTTGGTGGTGTAACTATTTCGGATACTGTGGGTGTAACTATTCCTCCAGGAACATTTAATTTAGGGGGTAATTTTGCTGGCTTAACCTATCTTCCCGATGGATCTGGACAGCAATATCAGGCGCCAATTCAAATTGGAGGTTTCCCTTTTGGATCAACAATTCAAAATGCACAGTCATTGAATCAAGTGTGTATCACAATGGAGCACTCCTATTTAGGTGATTTAGAGATTTGGTTGCAATGCCCTTCAGGAGTTATTATTCCTTTGGTAAATTCATACAATCCAGGGTTTATTCCAGGGGGTGATTCAGGTGGTGGCACATATTTAGGTCATCCAATTGATGACTCAGGAGGAGGAGGACCAGGAATTGGATGGGAATATTGTTTCAGTTCAGTATTTAATACTACAGGTACAATGATGGGCACAAATCCCGGGAATACAATAGCTGTACCTGCTCAACCTCCTCTTTCTGCAGGAAATTCTATAAACCCCAACAATACGTATTCTCCAGAAACAACCTTCGCAAATTTTACTGGTTGTCCAGTTAATGGAACTTGGACAATTTTTGTACAAGATAATATAGGTATTGATGATGGCTATATTTTTGAATGGGGTCTCTATTTTGATGCTTCCTATTTTCCTGGAATTGGAAACTATCAAAATACTGTTCAATCTAGTTTTTGGAGTCCTGATCCAACTATTATTTCTTCGCAAAATGACACTTTAATAACAGTTCAACCTAATTCTACAGGTATTCATGGCTACACATTTAATATTATAGATGATTTCGGCTGTCCTTATGATACTACTATTAACATAACAGTACAAGCACTTCCTGATATTTTTAGTGATACAACAGTCTGTAATGTTAGCTTTCAAGTTGTGGGCACTACTGCAATTTCAGGTGGTGTATGGTCTACAACTGCCCCAAATCTGACGTTTTCACCTGATCCGACAACAAATAATCCACTTATTTCCTCAAG
>Ga0208223_1000438_pt1 | contig 10138 bp, 8 predicted proteins | sample LakMenE07Oct09ns_FD_150678 | JGI IMG/M metagenome (GOLD analysis project Ga0208223, IMG submission 150678) | Freshwater microbial communities from Lake Mendota, WI - 07OCT2009 deep hole epilimnion ns (SPAdes) | ecosystem: Environmental > Aquatic > Freshwater > Lake > Epilimnion/Euphotic zone ...
ATTCTCTGTATCTACTGTTCTAATAAAAACCAGTAGATTCAAGGGATAAATCGCTTCGGTTACGTTTGTTAACTTAAGAATTTGCGATGAAATTGAACAACAATAAATTGATTTTAGGTAACAGTCCGTCAGTCGATGCACTGAATAGACAAGTAGCCATTGTCTCGGCAACTGATGTGACGGTCTTATTACATGGTGAAACAGGCACTGGCAAAGAAATGTTTGCCAACGCTATCCAAAAAAACAGTCCTCGCGCAAACAAGCCTTTCATAATGGTCAATTGTGCATTACTACCAGAGGCTTTAGTCGAATCTGAAATATTTGGTCATAAAAAAGGCTCGTTTACCGGCGCAGTAACCGACAAACAGGGCTTATTTGAAGCCGCAGACGGTGGCACTTTGTTCTTGGATGAAATCAACTCGTTATCCCTGAATGTCCAGGCAAAAATCCTGCGATTTATAGAATCGGGTGAATATCTACCGATTGGAGCCAGAGCAGTTAGTCAGGTTGATGTTAGAGTGATTGCCGCAACTAACGCCGATTTAGAAGAAATGGTCGAAGAAGGGCTATTCAGAAAAGATTTGTTTTATCGATTGAATGTCGTTCAACTCCAACTGCCAGCCTTAAGAGATCGAAAGTCTGATATTCCGCTGTTAGCAGAGCATTTTTTGGATTATTTTGCCGATATCAATAACTTGAACCCGACAAAGTTTACCAATTCTGCATTAGATGCAATGCATGATTATCATTGGCCAGGTAATGTTAGAGAGCTAAGAAACGTTTGCGAACGCGTTTCTATTCTTTTTCCTGGAAAGTCTGTCGGAGCAAAAAACCTACCAACCGACATCACCACGAGAACAAAAGACAGTCCTCAAACCTTTTTGCAATTGCCAGAAGATGGGATAAGTCTTGAATTTCTCGAATCTACTTATATTGAACAAGCTCTAAACAGAACCCGCTTCAATAAAGCAAAATCAGCAAAATTATTAGGTATCAGTCGTGATGCTTTGGTATATCGGATGAACAAATACAACATTGTTTATGCCTAATTTTGTAAAAAGTTCAGTTGTTATCTTAATCGTAATGACAATATCAAAAGCCTTTGCGGTTGATAATTGCGCTTTTCATGGACATGGTTCAGTGGTTTCCGTTGTTGGTAGCGGAATCTGTTCATCAATAGACGCGGTTTCCCAATGTTCTGATGGCAGTTATTACTACGCAGGCACAGCCAATGGAGTGGCAGACAGCTACGATGCTGCTATGACAGCCTTAGGTTGTGGCAGCTCTAATGCCAGCAGCACACAACCCAGTGCTGCTGGCAGAATAGCCAGTGGCACATCATCACAAACAAGCAATGCTAACTTCACAAGTAGCATCGCCAACGGAGTAAACGGCGGTTTGAATCTGTTCGCGCCAGCGATGACACAAACACAAACGGAGCAAAAGACCTCAGACAATAATCGCAGTGAAAAATCAGTTAAACAATCAACGATAGTGCCGCAATCGCAAGCGGGGCAACACATCACAGATAACCAACCCCGTTCAGTAGCGCAGCCAGTCAAACCAAAGATATTCACACCGCCTTTAGCTCCCGAACCTTTAATACCCGCCGAGTTATTACAACCACTCAAACCGACCGCTATTGCCACACCATCTAATCAAACAGCATCTGAAATACCCAATCCAGCGGTCAACACAAACAATAGTCATCCTATCCTGCTCATTACTATAGCGGTTTTATGTTTATGTTTAGCTGGGATAATTTGTTTCGGTAGAAAACGTTTTAGTGCCGAAAAAACCTAATTTTGATTATGCAGTCAATTGATCGCAACCCACCCAAAACAAAGCAAACCAACGATGACCGCTACCACTAACCGACAAAAAGGCATGACTTTAATCGAATTGTCAGTCGTCTTATTAATCATGGTGGCTTTGGCTAGCGTGGCCATCAATTATTTCTCTGATTATGCCAACAAAACCTTTTACGCCACCTCAGGCCGCTCGATCATTGAAGTTAAAACCGCCATCGACCGTTTTTATATCAGCCGGCAAAGATACCCCAACAACCTTAATTCGCTAATTGAATTTGGGCAATCCGCCCAACCCAACTACATCGACAACCGATGGCTGTTGAACGGCAATAGCAACTTCGCAGCCGTTCAATTAAGCGAATTAGGCAGTAGAGGTCAAGCCGGCTTACAGTCATTACAAGCCGCTGGGATTAAGCGAGTAGCGATGCTAATGCCCGGAACCACCACCATTCAATCTGGCGGTCGTATAAGCAATAACATGAGTGATCCCCACGCCAACGCTTCGTTTGCTAATGAGATTAATAACATACCGTTAACCCTAAACAGTTGGCTAACCGTACAAAACCCGCAACAATCAGCCACGCTCTCATTGCCAACCTTGTTAAATTACAAATCCAATAATCCAGCCAGTATTTTTGTGGTGTTTGGGGTGGGTGAAGCGTCGGATTTATCGCATAACACGCTAATCAATGCGCCAGTGATTTTTTCTGCTGATGCCAGCTTGCAGTCCGAACACACCTACGGCCGTTTTTTAGCCATATTTGATGTCGATATTTCAGGCCAAAATAACCCCGCTCGATGTATCGGGGTTTTAATTGCCAACGACACCCAAGCCGGCTGGCTAAATCAAGCGCAAATTCAACGCTTTTATCAATAATAGCTATGCAGCAACGATTTAGAATTCTGTTAGCGGTTTTACTGATGCCCGCAATTAGCAACGCCGACATCTATCGGGTTTACAAGGCCAATGGTCAGGTGATTTATACCAATCAACCCGCTGTTGGCTCCCGCCACACGCTCTTCGTGCGATCCAAGCCCACTAGCTACCTTAAAGATTTACAGAATGCTTCAGTAAATAAAGCCCTAATTCAAAGTCAAGTGGAAGCGATAGCCCAGCGACATCATCTGTCACCCAAGTTGCTACACGCCGTGATTCAAACCGAATCAGCCTACAACCCCAATGCAATATCAAAAGCCGGTGCAGTCGGTTTAATGCAATTAATGCCAGACACCGCAAAGCGCTACGGAATTAGCGATAGACAAGATGTTATGCAAAATCTTGATGCCGGTACACGCTACCTAAAAGATCTCTTAGCCTTATTCAATAATGATTTAAAACTAGCCTTAGCTGGCTATAACGCTGGCGAAGGGGCTGTGATTAAATATAAAAACACCATCCCACCTTATCCAGAAACCCAGCACTATGTAAGCCAAGTGTTACAGCTGTTTCTAGGTTAAATCAGTCGTTCTCGAAACAAGGTTTAGTGGATGGCAACAATAATCTGGTTGTCTTAACCCACTCGGCAATGCTGTTTCATCATTCCAAATTTTAACTGAATGGAAGTAACGCATAAGCGCAGTGTTACTGGCCTAAAACCAACAAACTCATCGCCGCCAACGCGGTGCTTATTGCGGCCTAGGCCTGAATTTGTGGCAAATCACCGACTAGGGTTAAAAAAACAATAATACGAAATCCTTTAATTTCAACGAGTTACAAAAACGGCTACGAGAAAATGCGGAAATAAAGTCAAACTGAGTGATTACACCAATCATTTTTGATTAAGGCTTAATGATCAAATCGACAAGTTATTGATAAACAATGTAAAAAAATAGTTGGCACGGAATTTGTTAAGTAAATAATGCAGACTACAGTGTCAGGCGCGATAGCAAGGCATGTTTGCATTATGTATTTAACAAATAACACAGGAAACGTTAAATGAAGTACACAGAAAACACAAAAGCAACACAATCAGGTATGACCTTAATCGAATTGAGCGTCGTGCTGTTGGTAATGGTCGGTTTGGCTGGTGTAGCAGTGCCTTATGTCGCTGGTATGGCGGATAAAGCGCATGATTCAACTACTGCTTCGACTATTAACCAATTGAACCAAACTATTGCTAGTTTTAGAAGTAGTCACAATGCTTTACCTGATAATTTGGAGACATTAACGTCTACATCGGGTGGTACAGCTTCATTGTATGGCTATATGATCTCTGATGTTAACAATTCTGGTTCAGCACTTGAGGCAGGTACTATTAACAATATTGGTTTATCGGCATTAAGAAAAGCAGGTATTACCAAAGTTATGCCTATGGCTGCTCAACCTGGAGAAACAGCAAATATAATAAATGCAACGTTTAAGTCAACTTTGGGACAAACTGCTATCGATCTAAATACTTTAACAGACAGCGCAGATACCCTTGATGTGGCTATGGTTAAACCTTTACCTTGGGGTAATCCCCAATATGGCACTAATACTGTTGCACATCATTTAGCGTATGCATTAGGTGGTGACCCAACTAAATACGATACCACTTGTTATGACTATATTGCGATGGGTATTGGTGATCAAAATGAAATGATTGGAAGCGCCATGCAGTCTGCACCTGTGTTATTCGCTCCTAATGGTGATTTTAATCCTGAGAAAAAATACGCTCGTTTTCTTGCAATTATTAAAGTTCAAAAAGATGCTACTTGGGGATCTTCTTGCCCTGATTCGCCTCAACCAGCTTCATTTGAAGGTGTCGTGGCAGATATGGACTTTGCAGCTTTGGTTGGTTCAGCTGCTAGCCAATCATGGGCTACTTCTACAGCAAGACAAAGCAAATAACTATTAATCTATTTAGATTATTAAGTTAATCATTCAATATAAAAAGGACAGTCGTATCTGTTGGTTACAGCTGCGATTCACGACGCTCTTGTTAATCCTCTTAAACTCAGTCGTGTAGGGAGTTGAATGGTTTTTTGGGAGGCGGCCTTCGGTCGCCTCTTTCTTATTGGTTTCCCCGCTTTATCTTCAATATCCGCAGCTATGCAAACTCTCTCGATTCTATTATCTAAATCACAGTTAAAGTTTTTATTACCATCCGTGTTAATGATTGCCGCAGTTTATTTAGCGATGCGTTGTCATGGCTTTGATAGTAGTTATGCTTATTCGCTGTATGCTTTGATAATGATGAGTATGGTTATTTTTATAAAAAGCCATCGTTTACCCTTTATATTGCCGCACAGTGTTTCGATAGTGTTTTTATTAGTGTTTACCCTGTGGATTGCTTTATCAAGCCTGTGGACTGGGGCTTTAGGCGATACAATTTTAGCTTTACTGGGTTTTAGCAGTTTACTATTAGCTTTATGGTCGGTTTTTTTATTAAATTTCGCACACTTTAATTATCTGCGAAACTTATTGTGGTTATTTTTATCAGGTTTAGCTATTTTCACTGTCTATCAGTGTGTGTATTTAGATATTGATAGGCCGGGTGGTTTGTTTCTTAATTCTAATACCCAAAGTGAACTTATTGGTTGTTTATTAATTTATATGATTGCTGATTATGTTCAGCATAAACGCCAGTCTTACGGGTATTTGTCAAGTTTTTCGCTTGCCATTTTTGCCATGTCGGTCCAACAAGGCCGAGGGCCTTTGTTAGTATTATTTATTTTACTGGTGAGTTTTCTATGGTTTACCTATCGTCGGTTTAAATTATCGAGTCGGGTTTTAGTTGAGTTGGTTTCTAGCTTATTGTTAGGTTTGCTTGTTGCTGAGTTAACGGTAGGTGGGGTATTTTTTCGTCTTGCCCCTTTATTAGATAGTGGTTTGGTATTAAGTCAAGAAACCGGCTCATCTCGTTTTAGTTTATATCTTGGTGGCGTACAAATGTGGCTAGAAAAACCGATCTTAGGTTGGGGCTATGGCGCGTACCATTTATTATATTACCGCTTTGCTAACCCTGAGTTAGTTAATCACTCGGCTGGCCAATATGTACATAATGATTATCTCCAAGTATTAATTGAGCTAGGCGTGGTTGGATTAGTGTTAATGATAGGCTGGTTGCTGGCGATGGGGTTTTCTTGGTTAAAAATATACCGTCATCCTAAGTATTCATTTGAGATTCTGGTTTTAATTTTGCCAGTATTAAGTATTTTGATTCATGCCTTTATCGATTTTAACTTGAATCAAGCGGTCATGTTAGTTGTATTAGGGATTTTTTTAGGCAGAATCGAGTATCTACAGTGGGTAGTCTCTGAGCATGAAAGCTATGATTTAGCAGTAGCTACCAAATTAAAAGCCGTCGCATTAGGTTTTTTAATTTTATATACCATTGCTTGTGCTTGGTTTGTTTATGGTTATCGATTAATTGAAAGTTTAGAAGATAAAGCTAACTCGACTAGCGATATATTTCAAAAGTATGACCAAGTTAAAACAGTTTTACCATTTTTAGATAAATATAATACCGCTCATGCTGTTTATGTATTGAATCTGTTAAAAAGCGAGCCAAATACAGGTACACCACAATCGAGAAAACTGTTGTTAGATTTTGCCTTGCAGCAATTAAATATGGCTATCGCCAAAAATCCTTTGTCGTGGGAAAACTATCGGTGTAAAGCCAATGTATTGACACAGATTAATCCAAATGATCAATCAGCCAATCAGTTATATTTAAAATCGTTAGCAATTAATCCCTATCAGTTAGATGCTCGGGTTGAGTATGCACGTTATTTATTACAACAAAAGCGTTTAGCCGATGCCAAGCGGATTATGCTGGATAGTTTGGGGAAAATGGTTTTAACCGAAACCAGTTGGTTAATCGAGTATTGGCAGTTGTTTTTACAATTAACAGAGCAGCAGTCAGATTTACGGTCTTATCAAGACGCTGTTCAGTTGCAGCTAAAACACTTGAAACAAGCGGTTAGTCAGAAACCAACTAATAAATTAGGTTATATAAAATTACAACTGCACACAGTCGTTACCCAGAATTAACAAGTCGAGTTAGGCGTAGGCCGCAATAAGCAAAGCGTTTGCGGCGATGGCTTCCACGGTACGCGGTGCTTACCCTACGGTTCTGGTCATGTAAGGTTCGCACCGCCTACCAATCGAAGGCTGACGCTTGTCGATAAGCTTTCCGCCCGAAACCCTGCGCTTATTCGTGCCTAAGGTTGATGGTATTCAAGGACAATTTGGGCCTATTCAGCCATCAACGTAATTTTGCTTTATGGGTGTGGGATATGGCTTACAAAGCTGTAAAAAATGAAATTATAAAATACATTAATAACAATGACTTATAAGTGTCATTTTGTAGAAATGATGGAAATTGGGAGGTTTTTGGTCATATCGAGAACTATTTTTGCTGGTCGGCGGAGTGCTTGGTTGGTAAGCATCTGTTTTTAGGTGGAAAAATAGATTTGGCATGTTAATTGCTGTTTAGATTGGCAATCACTAACGATTTTCATCAAGAAGCGGCTAAATAAACGCTCTCGACAGGATTTTAAGGGCTTTAATCATTGATCAATCACCGTAAATTGCTGAATTTTGTTTCTTTAGCATTCAAAAAAATCAGTCTCAGTAAAAAAGCTGCCCATACCTTGTTAGTTATCACTGAGGAAAAGACCTTCCGCATTGATACTGATAATAACGGTGTGTTTAGTGCAGAGCTGGAAGTGATTGAGCAGGGCTGTGCTTCGCCATCCTCGCTACCTAGAACGATTACAAAACTGTCTGAAAAAACCATTAGCCCTTTGGCTAAATCGGTCTGGATTTTATATTCTCGTTTACCAGCGTTGTTGGTTAGTGTGCCTGAAATGCAGGTAAAAGGGCTTGATAAGGCTATGTTGGCGCAAATTTTACTCTACGAAGCAGAGGGTATGACTGGGCAGACAAGCGTCGAAAATCTATTTGCTTATCGGTTTGTTAAAACAGAAGATGAGATGTCCGATTATTGGTTAACCCAAATTGATCAAGGCATTTTTAACGAACTCAGTACAACTTTAAAAAAACAAAAATCAAAATTGGCAGGCTTGTTAAGTCCCTCAGGTTTGCTGTCACCTTTACAAGTTGATGATGCCGAACAATGGTTGCGATTGGAAAGTTGGCCCAATCAATTAGTCGCGTTGTACAAACACGACATCAACGCCAATATCAATGTCATCTCCTACGATAGTCCCCGCTGGCGGGATGAACTTCAACATTGGTTAGCTGATAAACAGCCAGGTTCAAATAGTGAAACGTTGTTGACCGGTCGCTTGGATGTTTTACCTGATACAGCGGTTGTGTTTGATTTGAATAACAGCGATGACGCTGCTTTGTGGCTGTTGCGTTGGGCTAACGAATTGATTGTCGAAGAAGGTCGGCATAGCGCGGTGATCAGACAGCCTTCGGCGATTAATCCAGAACATCTTTGGATGGCTGGCTCTGGTCTGGCGGCAACGGTTTTGTGTTTATTAAATGCTTTGTGGTTTATTCATGAGCGAACGGTTTTTGATGCTGAAGCCGACAATCTGCGGGCGATTGAAAAGAATATTCAGGATTTGAATAAGCGGATTGGTGACGTTTCAACGGAAAAAACCAAAATTGAGCAAAAACTTCAACAGTTGTCCAATGATTCTGGACAAATCCCCTCGATTCTTAGCCATTTAAAGCAACGTGATGCGCTGTTATTAAAGGCATTGGCTGATGGTCGCAATCAACAGTTGATTATTGAAACTATAACCAGTAGCGCCGCTTCGGTGGTGATTGAAGGTGTAACTTTACAGCAGGAATTGGCCAATAAACTAGCCGATTCGTTGGCGCAACCCTTTAAGGATTCTCCGTGGCGGATTGAATCGCCAACTGTGAAAAATATGGCTTTGATGGCCGATGGTAATGGGCCTTGGTCTATGGTGATTAGTTTGGTTGATGCTGGGGTGCCCAGTATTAGACGTTCGGATATTAATAGCAAATAGGCTTAATCATGAGAGAGATTAATTTGGTTATTAAGTACTCTAAAAAATTTTTATTCAATTAGCCATGGCGCAGTTTTCTAAGAAATTAAATGAGGCATTGGTTGATCAATCGGTTCGTGAGCAATGGCTGAAACGTTTGTTGCCTGGGGTTGTGGTGACGGTGATTTATTTTGTTTTTATTAGCAGCACTTTGTCGCAAAAAGCTCAAACCAGTGAAACCGAGGTTCGTAACCTAAAAAGTAAAGGCATTGATCAGCAGGTGATTAGTTCGCTTAATAGCCGGATTGATGCTGAGCAAGCTGTGTTAACGCAATTGAAACAACAGGATAAGGCCTTAATGGATAATTTATTAGCAAAGGCTGGTTTTTTGTTTGGTACTAGCAATATGAATGAAGTGGTTTATCAGATTGCTGAATCACTGAAATTTAATCATCTCAGCATTCTTGAAGAACGCAGTATTGGGCAAGTTAAGTTGAATAGTTTGCCGCCGTCATTTGCTGATTTTAGTCAATGGCTGCTTGGTGTTACCAAGATTGAAGAAAATGCCCATATCCATCGCTTTAGTTTTGTTGGCCTATATCCTGATGTTTATAAGGTTTTAATGAAATTTGCTCGTGGCGAAATTAATGCTGTGCCGGTTTATTTGACAATGAAAAACCCTGATGCGGGGCAATTGGTGGAGAACGGCAAAAAGGTTTGGATTATGGATGTCTGGATTTAATGCTGAGTTTGATGAGTCATTATGTATAAAGCAGTCAATCCTAATTTAACGACAATTAACAGCGGGGCTTTGATGTCAGGTTTAGTTTTGCCTGATTGTGCTGTGAGCTTAGCAAATGCTAACGGCCATTTGCTTGAGCATGTTTATGTGATGTCGCTTTTAGATAAGACGGCGATCTTATTGGTAACGGCTGATAATCAGCTGGTTGTCAATGAGAAGGTGACCTTAACGGTCAATTATCGTAAACAACATTTTACAAAACTCGCCAACGTTAAAACCCTTAGTTCAGTTGATGATGGTGTCCAAGTTGAGGTCGAATATATTGATCATATTGGCCTTAATCCGGCCGATCATTGCTTGGATATGTCACAAATCAGGGTTTGTCCGGTGTCTATTGCTAAGTTGCCTGCCAATATTGCTTTTAGACAGAAAGCCTTACCCTTTTTACTAGAAAACAATCTGACCCATGTTGCTTGCAGCGTACCTGTTACCCCTAGTTTACAGAAGCTACTTGAGCGATTTATTAAAACCCCGCTGCAGTTTTGGCAGTCTGATGAGATTGGTTTATTAGAAAAATTAAAACAGGTTTACGGTAATCAAAGCGCTGTTCCTGTTGGTATGTCGAATCTGGTTGCTAGTGAATCGCAGGCCGGCGCTGTCAATATTGGTGATG
>Ga0208223_1000441_pt1 | contig 10092 bp, 11 predicted proteins | sample LakMenE07Oct09ns_FD_150678 | JGI IMG/M metagenome (GOLD analysis project Ga0208223, IMG submission 150678) | Freshwater microbial communities from Lake Mendota, WI - 07OCT2009 deep hole epilimnion ns (SPAdes) | ecosystem: Environmental > Aquatic > Freshwater > Lake > Epilimnion/Euphotic zone ...
TTAAGGTTGTGCACCGGCTCTTTTTGCGGCTTCGGCGTACATAAATTCTTGTAGCACTTTACGTGTCACTTGGATTCTGAGTTTTTTCAAATGACGGTCGGCGATCACTGCCGGCACTTGAACATCGGTATAAACTTTGCGCATATCAGCCAATACTGGCTCACATTCTCTAATCACCACATCAGTGGCATTGCGGCTTTCGAGCTTGGCATAATCCGGTTTAGCCATTGCATCCATCACACATTTTTTATAGGTAAACTGCGCTTGTTGAATTTTTTGGATGGTTTCGTCGGTTAAGCTGGTTTCATTCCATTCTTCTTTAGCTTCTTCCGCCATTGTCCAACTTGAAAAGGCCATTAATACTAAAAATAAATAAGGTTTCATTTGCTTGCTCCACGGGCTTAATTAAGGGACGAGATTTTACGCGATGCAAGCGCCAATGAACAACAAACAAGCGGCCAATTAACGGCCTAATTGCTTTTCCAAGGCCAAGATTCGTTGCGTGGTTTGTAATACCGTGTCGGGATTAAGACTCATCGAGTCTATGCCAATCTCAACTAAGTATTCCGCCATTTCAGGATAATCCGATGGCGCTTGACCACATAAACCGGAATGTTTGCCATTGCGCCGTGCGCCATCGACCGCCATTTTGATCATGGTTTTAACGCCAAGATCACGTTCATCAAAGTCTTCGGCGAGAATTTCCGAGTCCCTATCAACCCCTAATGTCAGCTGAGTTAAATCATTGGAACCTATCGAAAAACCATCAAAATGCTGGGAAAAAGCATCAATTTGAATCACGTTATTGGGAATCTCGCACATCACATAAATCTCCAAACCATTATTACCACGCTTTAAACCTAATTGCGCCATGTAATCCAATACCTTCACCGCTTCTTGCACTCGACGGCAGAAAGGAATCATTAAAATCACATTGGTGAAGCCCATTTGCTCCCTGACTCGCTTCATAGCGGCACATTCCAAGGCAAAACCCTCGGCATAAGCCGGATGGGTGTAGCGTGAGGCACCGCGAAAACCGATCATAGGATTAGCTTCTTGTTGCTCGAACCAGCGACCACCCAGCAAAGTCGCGTATTCATTGGTTTTGAAATCCGACATTCGCACCACCACCGGTTTGGGGTAAAAACCGGCGGCGATAGTGGCAACACCTTCAGCTAAGCGTTGGATAAAAAATTCTTGTGGCTGGCTATAGCCTTTGGTTAAGGCTTTTATTTGCGCTAACTCATGGCTATCGGCGACTTTTTCGGGATGAATCAAAGCCATTGGATGGGCTTTGATGTATTCGGTAATAATGAATTCCATCCGCGCTAAACCCACGCCGTCATTGGGTAAAAAGCTATGTTTAAACGCCAATTCGGGATTACCCAAATTCAACATGATTTTGGTTTTAGGGCGCTGGAAATCGCTTAAATCGGTACGTTTAATCTCAAACGCCAATTGGCCTTGATAGACTTTACCGACATCACCTTCGGCACAAGACACCGTCACATCAACGGCGTTTGCAATCTGTGTCGTGGCATTTTCACAACCGATCACCGCTGGCACGCCAAGTTCACGAGCAATAATCGCCGCATGACAAGTGCGACCACCGCGATTGGTAATAATCGCCGCCGCCGTTTTCATCACTGGCTCCCAATCCGGCGTGGTCATATCGGCAACCAAGACTTCACCGGGTTGAAATTGATGTAATTCAGCCACGCTGTTAATCACCCTCGCCTTGCCTACCGCAATCTTGCTACCGACCGCATGACCTCTGACCAAAATAGTCGCAGTTTGCTGGAGTTGATATTGCTCCAACACCTGCCCTGCCCGCTGCGAAGCCACGGTTTCGGGGCGAGCTTGAACAATGTAAAGCTGACCATCCAAACCGTCTTTAGCCCATTCCATATCCATAGGCCGTCCATAATGCTTTTCAATCTTTAACGCATAATCGGCAAGGGTTAATACTTCTTGATCGTTAATGCAAAATTGACGACGTTCGGTTTCAGCAGTGGCGATATTGTGGGTGGCTTCGCGGGTATTGCCTTTGCTGTAAATCATTTTGATTTTCTTAGCGCCTAAAGTTCGACGTAACACGCTGCGATAACCTTGAGCAAAGGTGGGTTTGTGAACATAAAACTCATCAGGATCAACCGCGCCTTGCACCACGTTTTCGCCTAAGCCGTAAGCGCCAGTGATAAACACTGCATCTTGAAAACCCGATTCGGTATCTAATGAAAACATCACGCCACTGGCGGCTAAATCAGAACGCACCATTTTCATCACCCCAATCGACAGGCCGATTTTGAAATGATCAAAACCTTGGTCGAGTCGGTAATGAATGGCTCGGTCGGTAAACAAGCTGGCAAAACAGCGTTTACAAGCATCTAGCAATGCTTCACCGCCGCGAATATTCAGATAAGTATCTTGTTGACCGGCAAAACTGGCGGTCGGTAAATCTTCGGCAGTGGCGGAACTGCGGACGGCAACGGTTAAATCTTCGGGGTATTGTTGTTGCAGTTGTTGGAAGGCGTTGAGGATTTCTTGTTGCAGGTCGTTGGGTAGCGGTGCGCTGTAAACTAAATCTCTGGCTTGCTGGGCTTTGTGAGCTAAATCGGTGACGTTATCGGCATCGACATTATCCAGAAGCTGATGCAATTTTGGCCAAGCTTGGGCTTGATTGAGCAGATAACGGTAGGCTTCGGCAGTAATTGCAAAACCATTAGGCACTTTGACATCTTGGTCGGCTAATTGCCGATACATTTCGCCTAATGAGGCATTTTTGCCGCCCACTAAGGGAATATCGTTAATGCCTAATTGATTAAACCAGCGAATGTATTGGTAGTGTTGTGCCATAAATGCGCTCCTTAGCTAATCTTGTTAATGGATTAAGCTTACGCCCAAATCCCACAGCAAGACTAACATAAAATCACAATTACGGGTTTAACCACTCCATATACAGCTGAACGCCTTGTTCAACGGTTTTGAATTGATGATCACAACCAGCAGCGCGGAGATTATCCAGATTGGCTTCGGTGAAGCTTTGATAGCAGCCTTTTAGGTGCTCAGGGAAAGCAATGTAACGAATTTGACCGCGTTGATGAAAACGAATCACTGCATTAGCGACATCGTTAAAGGTTTGGCTACGACCGGTGCCTGTATTGTAAATACCGGAAACCTGCGGATGGTCTAAGAACCATAAGTTAATATCCACCACATCACCGACATAGATAAAGTCACGCAGTTGTTCACCATTGCCATAACCATCGCAACCTTCAAATAAACGTAATTCGTCGGAGTCTTTGATTTGGTTATTTAAATGATAAGCAACGCTGGCCATGCTGCCTTTGTGGGCTTCATGTGGGCCATAGACATTGAAATAGCGTAAACCGACCACTGGCGCGGTTAAGTTGGCTTGATGTCTGCGAATGTATTGGTCGAATTGAAACTTAGAGTAGCCGTAAACATTTAAAGGCCCTTCGTATTGTAAAGACTCTTTAAAATTAAGATCAGCACCGTAAACAGCGGCGCTTGAAGCGTAAATGAAGGGGATTTTGTGACTTTGGCAATAATGAAACAGGATTTTGCTGTATTCATAATTGTTGTCCATCATGTAACGGCCGTCCCACTCGGTAGTGGTGGAACAAGCGCCTTGATGGAAAATCGCTTCTATCGATTCTGGTTTGAAGGCACCTTGCTGTAATCGTTCCAGAAAGGTGCTTCTATCCAAATAATCAGCAATTTTGCAGTTGACTAAATTGCGGTATTTAACCCCTTGGGTTAAATGGTCAACTACTAAAATATCATCGTAACCGCGGGCATTGAGTCCTAAAACCAAATTGCTGCCAATAAAGCCAGCACCGCCAGTTACGATAATCATCGCTAATTACTCTGCAGCAACTTTAATTGATAAAGTCACAACAACATCAGTGTGCAAGTTGATTGCGATGTCGTATTCGCCGATTTGACGAATCGCGCCATTTGGCAAACGTACTTCGTGTTTTGCAACAGCAACACCAGCAGCGGTGATTGCATCAGCAATTGCGTGTGTACCAACTGAACCGAACAAACGACCTTCGTCGCCAGTTTTGTGGGTAATCACAACGTTCAATTTGCTTAACGCTTCGCCACGAGCTGTTGCAGCAGCTAATTTTTCAGCCGCTTGTTTTTCTAATTCGGCACGACGTTCTTCAAATTCTCTGATTTTTTTAGGTGTCGCTGCAGCAGCTTTACCTTGTGGAATCAAATAGTTTCTACCGTAACCGTTTTTGATCGTTACTTTGTCCCCTAGATTACCCAGGTTAGCTATTTTTTCTAGCAGAATAACTTCCATTTTTAAATCCTCTATCGACTAATCGTCGAAAAAATCAGGAGCTTACGCCCCATTAGGTTTGAGTTTATTTCGTAAGTCCAACCAAGTATCCAATAGCCCAAACAAGGCTACTAACACCATTACATGCGGAATAATCAACACGGTTGCGTATAAAAACGGCACCATAAAACGGCCGGTTTTCATCGTTGCAAATGTGCAATGCAACACTGCTGCGCCCATAAAGGTATAAAGCACAAACAGTAAGATAGTGATATTCCAGCACAGCTCGGCAATCATGCCTGACGCTAAAAAAGCGACGGCGATAATTAACACACTTGCTAGCGCTAATTTCGGTTGTGATCTTAAAGCTAGATATTCCAGCCTAAAACCACCCGGGTTGTACAACACTGACTGCCACCAACGCGCTAAAAACAGTCCGAATAACAATCCGTAAACTGTTCCAGCAGCAATACCGCCTGTCATATAGTGAGCGAATACATCGGCTGATTGTTGAAGACTCTCAGCAGGGACATCAGGATTAGCTGCCAACATTGGTTGTATCATTACTTCCAATATTTGCCGCCAAAACTGCGCCACATCGGTTTGATATAGATAAAAGCCAATCACGGCTGCGATACCTAGCAAAACAGCAATTTCAATTGCTACTGCTAAATGCCGACCTTCCCGCAATACTAGCGCTATCAACCAAACAGGCACCCAAAGTACCATTCCATACAACAAAGCAAATTGGTAGCCGCCTAGCAACAAAGTGCTTAATAAGCCTGCCGCCAAACAAGCGCAAATCAGAACATAGAATCCTTCTTTGCCACCTTTCCTCAAGGTTACCAAGGCAACTGAGGCTGAACTTACAATACTAACTGGTGGAAAAGGCAATGATAGTAAGGCAAACGTCGATGCAATCATCATCGCTTGCAATCTGCCCTTCATGATATAGGCTGCTAAAAACTGCACGCCTGTTCCCCAGCTATTAACTAATTATTTGTGTGCGTCGCAGAAAGGCATCAACGCGATAAAACGAGCTTGTTTAATCGCAGTTGTTAACTGTCTTTGATATTTCGCGCTAGTACCGGTAATGCGGCTAGGAATGATTTTGCCGGTTTCGGTAATGTATTCGCCTAGCAAATCGATATCTTTATAATCGATGACGATTGCATCTTCACCGCTAAAGCGGCAGCCTTTTTTACGTCTTACGTTGTTACGTGCCATTACAATTCTCTCAGTTCAATGTTGATTATTCAGCTTCTGCTTCTGACTCAGCTTCTACTTCAGCTTCGACAGCAACTTCTTCTGCTTCTTCTTCAACTTCTTCTTTTACACGGCTAGAGGCTTTTTGGCCGTCGTTGCCACTGATAGCGATTGCAGAAGGCGTAGTAACCGCTTCTTTTTGTAACAAAGTTAAGCTGCGCAAGATAGCGTCATTGAAACGGAAGCCGCTTTCTAGCTCGTCCAAAGTTGCTTGATCGCATTCGATGTTCATCAACACGTAATGTGCTTTGTGGATTTTTTTGATTGGGTAAGCCAAATGTCTACGGCCCCAATCTTCTAAACGGTGGATTTTACCAGCCGCTTCTTCAACGGTAGATTTGTAACGTTCAATCATGGCAGGAACCTGAGCGCTTTGATCAGGGTGTACCAAGAAGACGATTTCATAATGTCGCATGATTGCTCCTTTCGGTTAAAAAAGCTTCCCACCAATAACAGTGGTGAAGCAAGGGTTCGGGACATAGCGCCCCAAAAAGCCGTCCATTATAAAAACAGGCATTGTTTTTGCAAAGGATTATTTTTTTGATATTGCAGTAGCGCTAAAAACTTCAACGCTACTGCAATGATTTGAGCTTAGGCTTTTTAAGCCTTGCAATAAGAAGGTATCCAAGTCCGCTCTATCATATAAGCAGGTAACTTGTTGAAATCAAACTCTTCACCATCTTGAATCATCTGTTTAACATCAAACAAATGCGCCACTTCAGGAATGTCGTTAAAGAACATGGTGTAAAAAGGCTTAACTAAATATTTCGAGATTTTGATGCCAATTGAACCAATAAAATTACGTCTTTGGCCAACATGGGCTATTTCATCGATGGTAATTTCGTCTAATAACTCTTTTAATCTGTCACGAACCAAAGGCTCATCGGCAAATAATTCATCAAATAAACGATAAAGATGACAATAAAAAGTCACCCCCATTAATTCGGTCACAAATGCAGGGGTATCCATTAAAAAGCCTGGAAATTTTGGAAACTGCTCATACACTTTTTCTTTAAATGGGGTTAAAGGCACCCATTCCACTTGATCCAAACCACAGGTTTTTAACATTTCATCAAATAAACGCACATGACAAAATTCTTCTGCCAAATGAATTCTGGATATTTTATCTTCTAATAAATGTGAATTAGCCATATCAGGCACCACATCCCAAGCGCCTTTAATTCCCACCCATTCGTGACGAGCAAATTTATAAATGGCAGATAATAATAAAGTGGTGCGATCTAAATTTTTTGGATCATCAACCATTTCAACATAATTACGATAAAACCCTTCTGGATTAGCTAATGGCTTAGTTAATCTAACTGGATTATTTTGAAAATATTCAAGACGGGCACGTTTTTTGGCTAAATCTTTATCAGCTTCGAATAATTCCCCACCATGATTTTGAGTAAATACCCAATAATCATCAAAATTATCTTTACGCTGTTGAGCAGTAGCATCGGTAAAAATAGAATAATAACTAGCGTTAGACATTTAATAACCTCCATTGTAATCTTTTGTAATCATACCCCATAGCCAGTATTGCGGTGCGATTAATAACAAACAAAAGCAAGTCTCAACAAGAGATTGCCACTATAATGCCAGCCCATATTAACCCATTAAACTTGCTTCTATGACACCACTTTCTATCGGCCCCATCATGATTGACATCGAGGGGCAAAGCCTCTCGGCATTGGATAGAGAAAAAATCGCTCATCCCAACACCGGCGCCCTGATTCTGTTTGCCCGTAATTACGAAAATCCCGAACAAATCGCCGCACTAATCAAAGACATCCGCTCAGCTCGAAACGGCGACATTTTGATCGCTGTTGACCAAGAAGGTGGCCGAGTTCAACGCTTTCAAACCGGCTTTACTCGCTTACCGGCAGCCGCTGTCTATGCTGACAAACCTGAATTAGCAGAAGCCGCTGGCTGGTTGATGGCAGCAGAATTACTGACTGTCGGTGTCGATTTCAGCTTTGCGCCGGTGCTTGATGTCGATTGTGGTGTCAGCCAAATCATTGGCAATCGCTCATTTTCGCAGCAAAGTGATTTAGCTGCCAGTTTGGCTTCTGGTTTTCGACGCGGCATGAATAGCGCTGGCATGGCGGCAACCGGCAAACATTTCCCTGGACACGGTGCCGTTGCTTTAGATTCACATCTGACCTTGCCAATTGATGACCGTGATTTAGACGCTATCCGCCAGCAAGATTTGGTTCCATTTAAACAGTTAATCAGCCAAGGCTTAGAAGCCATTATGCCCGCCCATGTGGTTTATCCAAAAATCGACGAATTACCAGCGGGGTTTTCTCGAATCTGGCTACAAGAAATTCTCCGCAAAGAATTAGGCTTTGACGGTGCCATTTTCAGCGATGATCTAAGCATGGAAGGCGCCGCTTGCGCGGGAAGCTTCCCCGACCGCGCCCGTTTAGCCGAACAAGCCGGTTGTGACATGCTATTGGTTTGCAACAACCCAAGCGCAGCAGAACAAGTTTTAGATAGCGTCGCGATCCGTAACAATAGCGACCGCCAACGTCGATTATCAGCCATGCTCGGCGTCGCCAAACTCAATCGCCAACAACTGTTTGCCAGCGAACAATGGCAGCAAGTTTCTAAACAAATCAATCAATTATGTGAAGCTCATGCTGGATGAAATTAAACAAGTTGAAGCGGATGCCATCTGTTTATACAACGCCGATCAGCTAGAAACCGCGCTCGACAATATGGCCAGCGCCATCAGCGAAAAACTGCAAAATAGCAATCCTTTGGTGTTATGCGTGATCAATGGCGGCATTATCACCACCGGCAAACTGCTACCGCGCTTACGCTTTCCATTAACCATGGACAGCGTTCAAGCCACCCGCTACCGCAACGCCACCACTGGCAGCGATGTACATTGGCTATACCAACCCAGCACCGCATTAACTGGCCGCACGATCTTAATCGTCGATGACATCCTTGATGAAGGCCACACGTTGGCGGCGATTATCGAATGGTGTAAAGAGCAAGGTGCAACCGCCGTCTATTCCGCGGTTTTACTAGAAAAACAACTCGAACAAAGCAAACCTGTAGCGGCTGATTTTGTTGGCTTAGAGGTTGCTAATCACTATTTATTTGGCTTTGGCCTTGATTACAAAGGCTATCTAAGAAATGCCAACGGCATTTTTGCTTGTAAGGAAATTTTATGACCCTCGCGATTATCGGCGGCACCGGCCTCACCCAAATTGACCAATTAACCATCACTGGCGAACAAAGCTTAGATACCCCTTACGGCGCACCTTCGGCACCGTTTGTATTTGGTGAACTGGACGGCAAACAACTGGTTTTTCTAGCCCGTCACGGCAACCCACACCGCATCCCACCGCATAAAATCAACTACCGCGCTAACATTTGGGGCTTAAAGCAACTCGGCGTTACCGAAATCATCGCCGTCGCGGCGGTTGGCGGGATTACCGAAGCGATGGCGCCAGCTCAAATCGCCATCCCTGATCAAATCATTGACTACAGCTATGGCCGTGAGCACACTTTTTTTGCTGATGATTTAGAACACGTCACCCATATCGACTTTAGCTTTCCTTACACACAAAACTTGCGAAATCGCCTGATTGCAGCCGCGCAACACCTCAATCTGTCTGTTTCCACTAGCGGCACCTACGCTTGCACCCAAGGCCCAAGGCTAGAAACAGCGACTGAAATCAGACGCCTAAAAAATGATGGTTGTGATTTAGTTGGCATGACCGGAATGCCAGAAGCGGCTTTAGCCAAAGAATTAGATTTAGCCTACGCTAACATCTCAGTTGTCGCCAATTGGGGCGCTGGCATATTAGATACAGAAATTACTATGGCGGAAATTGAACAGAATTTAATTGTCGGCATGGATAATGCCATTAAACTATTAAAACAAACGGTTTTAAACAGTTAGACAAGACTAAACAGGCAAGCCAAGCATAATCTTGCTTACACCCTAAGCCGTTCGTGCTGTGCTTGTCGAAGCATGAGCGGTGATGGTTGGCGACCAACTCGGCTTTCCCGCTCATCCTTCGATAAGCTGAGGACGAACGGGACAGCCTTAAGATGTGATCAACTCAGGAAACGTATTGTTTGAAACTGCTGATCCACTTTTGTTTTGTCATCCCGTTAGGGATCCCTTAACTCTAAACGGATTGGATAACTTTGAGGCAAAGGGATTCCTACGGAATGACAAAATCAAAGGCAAAGGTTAAATTAAAGGCTGCGGTTATTTGAAATTATGCAGCGGTAAGATTTAATACATAGCAGTCTCGGCTATTAGCGCTGGGTAATATCAGTTATTAAATGTTTATTGTCTAATTAAATAGAAAAAAGGTTAAGAAACAGCCCTTTCTTAACCTTTTACTTAGGCATCAATCAAACATACATTTGATTGAACGATTGAATATTACTTAGTAGCGCCTTCTTTATGAAGAACGTCATTACGATAGGCAGAATTGCTAGAATCTTCCGCAATAGCTTTTGATGACGCAGCATATTTATCA
>Ga0208223_1000445_pt1 | contig 10049 bp, 7 predicted proteins | sample LakMenE07Oct09ns_FD_150678 | JGI IMG/M metagenome (GOLD analysis project Ga0208223, IMG submission 150678) | Freshwater microbial communities from Lake Mendota, WI - 07OCT2009 deep hole epilimnion ns (SPAdes) | ecosystem: Environmental > Aquatic > Freshwater > Lake > Epilimnion/Euphotic zone ...
CGTTCCGCCACCCCGCCAACAATCAATGCTGGCGCAAAAATCGCGAAAGTTAGGTGATACATGCAAAACACGGTTTCAGGTAGATTGTCTTTAACGCTATCGGCATTAATCGACAACAAAGACAGTTTTGAAAACCCGCCCAACCACGACTGCCAGCTACCGCCATCACTTAGCGCCAAGCTGTAACCGCCGATTAGCCACAAAATCGACACCAACGCAGTAATCGCAAAGCATTGCATGATCACCGATAAGACGTTTTTGGTTCGTACCAAGCCGCCGTAAAACAACGCCAAGCCTGGCACAGTCATAAACAACACCAAACCGGATGCGGTCAGTATCCATGCGGTATCTGCGCCATTAAGTGGGTCGGCGTGGCTTAGCGTTGGCCACAGGCTAAGTGCGGTGGCGGTTAAGCTGCTGAAAAAATAAGAGGGTTTAGACATTGGCGCTCCGTATTATGATTGTTTGAACCAAAGTAGTGCATTGATTGGCATAATGCACCAAAATAGAACATCAATCAAACAATATCGATTCGCCATGTCCGGCTGGAATAGTGGGGGTTAGCAGAGAGAAACAATGAGTTTTAAATTAGGTCAGTGGTGTTGGTTATTAGTGATTTTTAGTCAAGATTTATTGGCTGATAATGACTTATGGCAATACGGAGCAATGGTTGACTTGAGCTATACGCAAGCCTTGCAAGGTGAATCGGTGCAAAATTGGCGCAATAAGCTCACGACTAATCGGTTGAATCAATTTGCACCGAATATGGGGATGTTTTATCTGCGTAAATTAAACAGCGAAGATTCGCGTTGGGGTTTGGAGCTAGGCGCTCAAGCTGGTTTCGATACTGACGGCCAAGTGCCGAGTGAGCAGCGTTTAGCCGGATATAGCATTCTGCGCTATCTATCACGGGCTAATCTTTCATATTTGGCACCGATAGGTAATGGCTTAACCATCACAGCCGGTTTAATGAATAGTTTTATCGGTTTTGAATCGATGTTTGCCAAAGACAATAATCACTACACCCGCACTTGGATGGCTGATTATTCGCCGTATTATTTACTGGGAGTTGGGGCGCAATATCCGCTCAATCAGCAGCTAACAGTCGGTTTGTATCTGCTTAGTGATTACGATTATCTAGCTTATCGCAACGACCAGCCTAAATACGGTGGGCAACTACAGTGGACGATTAATTCGCAATGGAAGTTAAGCCAAAACCTGTTTGCTGGCGCTGAACAGAAACATACCGATAGCCAATTTTGGCGCTATTTATCCGATACGATTTTGCAATGGTCGCAAGATGAGTTAAGCCTGACGTTGGCTCAAGATGTCGGCACGGAGCGAATCGATAACCCAGAGCGGCGGCAGGCATTTTGGTTAGCTTCGGCGTTGTCAGGGCGTTGGCATATCGATGGACCTTGGAGTGTGGCACTGCGTCCCGAATTGTATTGGGACGCTGATGGCCGAATGACAGGTAGCCAGCAATTGATCAAAGCCGCTACCGCTACGGTTGAATATAAACTGCCTGTTAACAGCTTATCGATGGTGTTTCGCGGTGAATACCGAATTGACGACTCGACGGGTAAGCAAGGCGGTTTTTATCGCAGTCAAACCGCGCAAGGCGAGTTAGTGGCTAATCAACAGTTATTGTTGTTTTCTTGGTTGTTGAGTTTTGATCGATAGCAAAGCTCAATCCGCATAATCAACAATCAACGGTGCATGGTCACTAAAACGCTGGTCTTTATAAATACTTGTCGCTAACGCTTTGCTGGCGAAATTTGGTGTGGCGACTTGGTAATCAATCCGCCATCCGACATTATTGGCCCAGGCCTGTCCGCGATTACTCCACCATGTATAGCAAGCATCGGTAGCTTCTGGATGTAAGCGGCGATAGACATCAACCCAGCCTTGTTGTTGAAACAACTTAGTCATCCAAGCCCGTTCTTCGGGTAAAAAACCGGAGTTTTTTTGATTGCCACGCCAGTTTTTTAAATCAATTTGCTGGTGGGCGATGTTCCAGTCACCGCAAATCACTACATCACGACCGCTGGCGATTAATTCAGTTAGATGCGGATAAAAACGCTCCATCACGCTGTATTTCACGGTTTGCCGTTCCTCGCTGCTGGAACCAGAAGGTAAGTACAAAGAAATCACCGACAAATTGCCGAGCTGGACTTCTAGGTAACGGCCTTCACTATCAATATCAGCGTATCCCAAGCCTTCGATGACTTTATCGGCCGGTTGTTTACTGTAAATACCAACCCCGCTATAGCCCTTTTTCTCTGCGTAATGGAAATAACCGAAAAGTCCTTCCGGCTGCAACATCGCTGGGCTCATATCAGCCGCTTGTGCTTTTAATTCTTGCAAGCAGACAAAATCGGCATGTTGAGTTTGTAACCAATCTAAAAAGCCTTTAGTGGTGGCGGAGCGGATACCGTTAAGGTTGGCGGAGATGATGCGCATGGATTGAATGGATAGTGAATTGAGATGATTTTAGTTTATCAATATTTTGCTTCGCGCTATCAAATGCCTGCAACCGCCTGTTTTAACAAAATCGCGCCAATTTGTTCAGCCGCGCCTAAATACGGTGCAATACTGATTTTTACCTGAGGTGATTGTTGTTTAACCGGCTCGATTTCAGCTGGAATATCAGCGGTGACATGGCGGCCAGCGGATAAAAAATAGGGCATAACGACAATTTCAGTCGCACCGTTAGCGATTAATGCCTGTAAGCCTTCGGGAATCGATGGTTCAGCCAGCTCCAGAAATGCACAGCTGATTTCGACAAAAGGATTATCCAGTTGCTTGAGTTGTTGGCATAAAGTTCTAACTTCGTCATTCGATGCCGCACGGCGACTGCCGTGAGCGACGACCAATAAATGTTTCATAATTTAATCTATATCGATGTGGATTTCGTTACGGCGCAAGGCAGGTATTGTCCAAGGTGGATCGTAAGCGGCAGAGCGGGCGATTGATAGCGGAGTGTACTGGTTTGCTTTTAGCCATGACAATAATTGTTGGCTTTTGTCTGTTATACGTTCAGCGTTTAAAGAACCTGAATAAACTAAAACCGCGACTTTCTTACTGGGAATTTGCTTAATTACAACCATTGGATCGAGTGGTTCTGGTAGTGTTTCCAAGCTGTATTCAGCGGGCATCACAAAGGCCATTGACCATTTTTGGTTGGTTTTTTGTTGAATAACAGGAGCGGTCATGGCGATTTTTTCACTGACTGCCTCTCTGTAAACCGGTGATGTCATCGGTATTTGTTGTTTTTGGATATTTCTGCCGAAAATATAGCCAGCTAAACGATTAAATCCGATGCTGCCAGAGTTATTGTAGTCACCGTCAATTTCAGTTTCAGCAATTATCAACTCTTTATAATTGCGAATTTCAACCTCATCTTGTCGAAAAATCACTTCATAAGCTGCTTGTTCGGTATTGCGTATGCCAACCATTGAGCATCCTGCTAAAAATAAACTGTTTAAAAATAAAGCGAGTTTTTTCATTGCTAGTGTTTGGATTAATTGAATCTAGTATGCCGTGAAATTTTTTTTGCGGTAGATTACGACGCTTGTTGTTACTTGATGTGATTATGAACCCAAAATCTGAATTTAAGCCAGCTTGGTGGCTAAACAGCTGTCATTTACAGACCATTTATCCTGCTTTGTTTCGACAAGTTGTTGCCCTGCAATTGATTCAACGCCAACGCTTAACCACCCCAGACGGCGATTTTCTCGATCTTGATTGGTGCGAATTGCCTAACAAACCATTGGTGATATTGCTGCATGGTTTGGCGGGTAGTTCAAACTCTGGCTATATCAAAGGTTTGCAACGGGCTTTGCTCGATGCCGATTTTGCCAGTGTTGCGGTGAATTTTCGTGGCTGTAGCGGTGAATTAAATCTTCGAGCCCGTAGTTATCATTCTGGCGAAACTGAGGATATTGATTTCGTTTATCAAAGCTTGCGTCAACGCTTTCCGCACAGGCCGATGATGGCGGTGGGATTTTCCTTGGGCGGTAATGTGTTGTTGAAATGGTTGGGCGAGCAGGGCGATAAATCCAGCTTGCTGGCGGCAGTGGCGGTTTCGGTGCCGTTTCAGTTAAATCTATGTGCGACTCGGTTGGATAATGGTTTTTCCAAGCTGTATCGGGATTATCTGTTACGCGAGCTAAAGCAATACATCATCAATAAACAGCGCCATTTAGATAAGTTGGGTTTGCATCACGAAGCTGAAAAACTTAAACAGTTAGGCGATCTCAAAAAAGTTCGATCTTTTTGGCAATATGATCATCAAGTGGTGGCGCAATTACATGGTTTTGCCGATGTCACCGATTATTATCAACGCTCAAGCGCCAAACAATTTTTAAGCTCAATCAGCATTCCAACCTTATTGATCCAAGCCGCAGACGATCCATTTATGACCGCTGATGTGGCTCCCAATCCAGCGCAATTACCAAGCAATCTACAATTGGAACTGTGCAAAAACGGTGGTCATGTTGGCTTTGTCGGCAGTAAGCGGCGGTTGGGTGCTGATTATTGGTTAGACCAACGAATTCCAAGCTTTTTAGCCCAAGCAATTCAATGAATTGTTAATGGTATTTTTGCTGTTTCGTGAATGTTACAATCCGTGGCTTTTTAACCACGCCATTACTCAGGATGTCTGTGGAAGCCCAACTACAAAACGCCTCAACCCACCAAGCCCCATCAAGGCTGCGTGAAATTCCTTATAACTACACCTCGTTTTCTGATCGCGAAATCGTGATTCGTCTGTTAGGCGAAGCGCATTGGCAGACTCTGGATTCCTTGCGGGATGAAAAAATCACCGGTCGTTCGGCGCGGATGCTTTACGAAGTACTGGGCGATATTTGGGCTGTGCAGCGTAATCCGTACCTAGAAGACGATTTACTGGATAACCGAAAACGTCGCCGCGCCTTGCTAGATGCATTGCGCCATCGTTTACAGCAGATGAAAAATCGTCATGCTGAGTTGAAAAATGAAGATTCTGATCGCGCTGATCGAGTGGCTTTGTTAATTGAAGCGGCTTATCAAGCTGTTGATGCCTTTGAAGCGCATTTTGATCGTACTCGTGACATGCGCCGTAAAACCTTGGCGCTGTTATCCAAACACACCCGTAAAGACAATATTTGCTTTGATGGCTTTGCGCGAGTTTCTCACGTTACTGATGCTACCGATTGGCGGGTTGAATATCCGTTTGTAGTGTTGTATCCAAGCACTGAGTTGGAAGTTGGGCATTTGGTGCGTGATTGCATCAAGCTGGGTTTAACCATTATTCCTCGCGGCGGCGGTACTGGTTATACCGGTGGCGCAGTGCCATTAACGCCGTATTCGGCGGTCATCAATACCGAAAAATTAATCCAGATTGGTCGGGTTGATTATCAAAGCAGCTTGCCAGGTGTTGAGCAAACTTATGCCACGATTGACACCGGTGCTGGCGTAGTGACGCGGCGGGTGATGGATGTCGCTGATAACGCTGGTTTAGTGTTTGCCTGTGACCCAACATCGGCAGATGCTTCTTGTATCGGCGGCAATATCGCCATGAATGCCGGTGGTAAAAAAGCGGTGTTGTGGGGTACTGCGCTGGATAACTTAGTGTCATGGCGGATGGTGACGCCGGATGGTAATTGGCTGGAAGTCGAACGCTTTAACCACAATCTCGGCAAAATCCACGATCAAGCCGAAGTGACATTTACCCTGAAACGCTTTGGTGCCGATGGCAAAAGTTTGTTGGGTGAAGAAAGCTTAACCATTCCAGGCAGTCAGTTCCGCAAAGGTGAATTAGGTAAAGATGTTACCGACAAGTTTTTAGGCGGTTTGCCGGCGATTCAAAAAGAAGGTTGTGACGGCATCATCACTTCGGCGCGTTGGATTCTGCACAAAATGCCACCGCATACCCGCACGGTTTGTTTAGAGTTTTTCGGTCAAGTCCGCGAGGCGGTGCCAGCGATTGTCGAAATTCGTGATTATCTGGCCAATTTGCCGAAAAATGGTGATGGTCGGGTGATGTTGGCGGGGCTTGAGCATCTTGATGAGCGTTACGTGAAAGCGGTCGGTTATGCGACCAAAGCCAAACGTCACGGTCGCCCGAAAATGGTGTTAATCGGTGATATTGTCGGCGATGATGAAAACCAAGTGGCTTTAGCTGCGTCGGAAGTGGTGCGTTTATGTAACGCCCGTAGTGCGGAAGGTTTTATTGCCGTTAGCCCTGAAACCCGCAAAAAATTCTGGCTGGATCGGGCTAGAACCGCCGCGATTGCCAAACACACCAACGCTTTCAAAATCAATGAAGACGTGGTGATTCCACTGCCGCGAATGGGTGATTATTGCGATGGCATTGAGCGGATCAATATCGAACTGTCGTTACAGAACAAACTGCGTTTATGTGATGCGCTGAGTCAATTGTTAAACGGCGATTTGCCGCTGCGGACTTATGAAGAAGGTTTTAACAGCGTTGAATTAATCGGCGACCGTCGTGCTCGTGGCTTGGAGCGTGTTGAACAAGTGCGCCAACGCTGGCAGTGGTTGTACGACAATTTGGATTTGCCGCTGGCGCAAGCTGAGGCGGGGTTTGAGCAACGTGGGATAGTGGTCAGTGAATTAAGCAATCGTGCTGATCAGCCAAGCTTATTTCACCGAATCCAAGATCATTCGTTACGAGTTTCATGGAAACAAGAGTTATTGCCGCGCTTAAAAGAAATTTTTGAAGGCGATAATTTCCGGCCAGTGATTGAGCGGATTGAAGCAGTGCATAAAGAAGTGTTGCGCGGTCGGGTGTTTGTTGCGCTACACATGCACGCCGGTGATGGCAATGTCCATACCAATTTGCCGGTCAATTCCGATCATTACGATATGCTGCAAGAAGCCAACCAAGCGGTAGCTCGGATTATGGTGTTGGCCCGTTCGTTGGGCGGGGTAATTTCCGGTGAACACGGGATTGGCATCACCAAATACGAGTTTTTGACGCCGGAAGAATTAGCTAGTTTCCATGCTTATAAAAATCAAGTTGATCCAGAAGGCCGTTTCAATCGCGGTAAGTTGATGCCCGGTGCTGATTTACGCGCGGCTTACACCACCTCGTTTAGCTTGATGGGCTTTGAATCTTTAATCATGCAGCAAAGCGATATTGGCGCGATTGCCGATTCGGTGAAAGATTGTCTGCGTTGCGGTAAATGTAAGCCAGTCTGTTCGACCCATGTGCCACGCGCCAATTTGCTGTATTCACCGCGTAATAAAATTCTCGCCACGTCTTTGTTGATTGAAGCATTTTTATACGAAGAGCAAACTCGGCGCGGGATTTCTATCCATCATTGGCAAGAGTTTGAAGACGTCGCCGATCATTGCACGGTTTGTCATAAATGCTTCAACCCGTGTCCGGTAGACATTGATTTTGGCGATGTGTCGATGAATATGCGTAATTTGTTACGCAAAATGGGCAAGCAAAGCTTTAATCCGGTCAAAACCGCCGCTATTGCCTTTTTAACCGCCAGTCATCCGAATACCGTGAAGTTAATGCGGACGCTGATGATCCGTTGGGCCTACAAGGGGCAACGCTTAGCCAGTTTCTTCTTGAAACCTTGGAGCAAAGGCCAGTTAAAACAGCCGCCGTCATCGACTGGTAAACCGCCAGTGCGTGAACAGGTGATTCAATTTGTGAATCGCAAAATGCCTAATAACGTGCCGAAAAAGACCGCGCGCGCTTTGTTGGATATTGAAGATGATCAAATCGTGCCGATTATTCGCGATCCGTTAAAAACGCGTACCGATTCGGAAGCGGTGTTTTATTTCCCTGGTTGTGGTTCAGAGCGTTTGTTCTCACAAGTGGGTTTAGCAACTCAAGCCATGTTGTTTGAGATTGGCGTACAAACCGTGTTGCCGCCGGGTTATTTGTGTTGCGGTTATCCGCAGCGTGCGGCAGGGCAGTTTGATAAGGCGCAGAAAATCACCACCGATAACCGCGTGTTATTCCACCGTTTGGCTAATACCTTGAATTATCTGGATATTAAAACCGTGGTGGTTAGTTGTGGCACTTGTTTGGATCAATTGTTTGATTACGAATTTGAGAAGATTTTCCCTGGCTGTCGCTTAATCGATATTCACGAATATCTGCTGGAAAAAGGCGTCAAACTGGATGGCATTGATGGTACTCGTTATCTGTATCACGACCCTTGCCATAGTCCGTTAAAACAGCAAGAGCCGATGAAAACCGTCAATGCCTTAATGGGTTCGACGGTGAATAAATCTGAGCGTTGCTGTGGCGAGTCCGGCACTTTGGCGGTAGCGCGGCCTGATATTTCCAACCAAGTGCGTTTCCGTAAAGCTGAAGAATTGCAAGCCGATGCAGCGAAATTGCGGAGTGAAAATTACGATGGGCCAGTGAAAATGCTGACCTCTTGTCCGTCTTGTGTTCAAGGCCTAAAACGCTATGAAGATGAGGTTGATCAGTTGGAAGTTGATTACATCGTGGTTGAAATTGCTCGTCATGTATTGGGCAAAAAATGGATGGAGTCCTACATCAAACAAGCGGGTAACGGCGGTATCGAGCGGGTTTTGCTCTAAATTGACTGATTATTTTGCGTCATTTGATTGGTTTTTTACTAATTGATGATGCAAAAAATTGCGCAAGATAATAACCATTATTAAAGTGTGTAAAAATGCTTAAGATATTGATAGTTATGATAAATTCAATTATTTCTATTGGTTTTTTAAACCGCTTTAATTTTAGGGTAATGATTGCATCATTTTGGCTTTGTTAATAAATTTAAAAATCATGGTACGATTTAAAGGCTTTCAAGCAAAACCAAATTAAATTTACTCAATATTTTTAATAAGGTTATTAAAATTTATAACTGACAGGACTGGTAATAATGAATTTAAAAAAAATTTTAGTTTCTTTGCTAATGACTTCAGCATTAGTTTCTACATCTGTTTCTGCTAACGCAGATGGTAATGCAAAAGTTCGCGCAGCTGGCGAAACAACAATTGCTAAAGTTGAAGAAGCAATTGCTTTAGCAGAAAAAGGCGAGAAAGCAGAAGTATTAAAAGCGTTGGGCGATGTTCGTCAAGCACAAAAAGAATTCCGTTATGAGCAAACTGAGCGTTTACGTCAAAAAGCGGGCGATAAATTGAAAACAGCTAAAGATGAAGTTGAAAATGGCGACGCTAACGCTATTAATTCTTTGAAAGCAACTTTGGCTTTCTACAAAGAAATGATGGTGATTTACTCAGCTGCTCACTAAGAGTGGTTAAGGTTTAGCGCTTAGCTAAACCAACGATAGACCGATTCCCGTGTTTTGCACGGGAATCACCCTCAAAAAATTCCCCGCAAAATCCCCAACACCAAAAACCTTCAATGCTTAGCGTTGCTTGAGATGCCATTAAATGGTTTACTGGCAAAAACCTCGCTGTGATTGAATGGAGTCCTTGCTTGTTATGAACCACACTGTCGATTTGGTCAAACAATTGTTTCCAAGTTTTGATGTCGCTGATGCTGCGCAAATTGTCAAAGCCTTAAACTTGGTCGATCAAGCTACCGCTCAATCTGCTAATCCCAGTGCCAATATTCGCCCTAAAGGTATTGACGTTGCGACAGTCTTGATGACCGCCCATATCGATTTGCAAACCATCCTTGCTGCTTTATTAAGCGATTCGCGAGTGGTCGGCTTTATCAGTGAACAGCAAATCAGCGAGCAATTTGGCGCTACGGTGGCGTCTTTAGTCAAAGATGTGGTGTGGTTGAACAAAGTCAGCATCTACAGCCCAGAAATGGCTAATCAGCCTAATCAATCAGAAACCTTGCGCCGAATGTTGCTGGCGATGACTCAAGATGTGCGAGCAGTGTTGATTAAACTGGCGTTTCGGATTCAGCGCTTACGCAATCTGCGTAGTGAAGATGAAGCCATTCAGAAGTTTATTGCCCGTGAAACTATCGACATCTACGCACCGTTAGCCAATCGCCTTGGGATTAGTCAGTTCAAATGGGAATTGGAAGATTTGGCGTTTCGCTATATTGATCCTGAAAACTATTTCTC
>Ga0208223_1000446_pt1 | contig 10033 bp, 8 predicted proteins | sample LakMenE07Oct09ns_FD_150678 | JGI IMG/M metagenome (GOLD analysis project Ga0208223, IMG submission 150678) | Freshwater microbial communities from Lake Mendota, WI - 07OCT2009 deep hole epilimnion ns (SPAdes) | ecosystem: Environmental > Aquatic > Freshwater > Lake > Epilimnion/Euphotic zone ...
TGGCCAAGCATTATTTAGGCATCGATACCATTCATTACGAAGATGTTGCTGGCAAAGGCGCTAAACAAATTGGTTTTCAAGAAGTCGCTATCGAAACCGCCGCCGAATACGCTTGCGAAGATGCCGACATCACCCTGCGTTTACACCAAACCCTATCGCAACAATTACAACGGCAAGCCAGCTTATGGGCGCTGTATCAAGACATCGAAATGCCGCTGGTTGATGTGTTGACCAGAATCGAGGCTAATGGTGTATTAATCGATAGCGCCATGCTTGATCAACAAAGCTTGGAATTAGCCAATCGCATGGTCGGTATTGAGCAACAAGCCCACGATTTAGCCGGTTCGGCGTTTAATCTTAGCTCGCCGAAACAGATTCAAGAAATCCTGTTTGAACGCCAAAACCTGCCAATATTAAAGAAAACTCCCAAAGGCCAGCCATCGACCGATGAATCAGTATTGCAAGAGCTGGCGCTGGATTACCCTTTGCCCAAGCTGATTATCGATCACCGCAGCATGAGCAAACTCAAATCCACCTACACCGACAAACTGCCGCAACAGGTCAATAATAAAACGGGTCGTGTGCATACGTCTTATCATCAAGCGGTTGCCGCGACTGGTCGTTTATCGTCATCCGATCCCAATCTACAAAACATTCCGATTCGTAGCGAAGAAGGCCGCAAAATCCGCCAAGCCTTTATCGCCGCGCCCGGTTACAAAATCGTTGCCGCCGACTATTCGCAAATTGAGTTGCGGATTATGGCGCATTTGTCGGGCGATGCTGGCTTGCTGGCAGCGTTCTCGCAAGGTGTCGATGTCCATAGCGCTACTGCCGCTGAAGTGTTTGATGTGCCATTAGACAGCGTTACCAACGATTTACGCCGTTCCGCTAAAGCGATTAACTTTGGTTTGATTTACGGCATGTCAGCATTTGGCCTAGCCAAGCAATTAGGCTTGCCGCGCGACAAAGCCCAAGCCTATATCAACTTGTACTTTGAGCGTTACCCTGGGGTAAAACAGTACATGGACGACATCCGCGAACAAGCCAAACAAAATGGCTATGTGGAAACGTTGTTCGGTCGTCGCCTGTATTTACCTGACATCAACGCCCGCAACGCTGCCCAACGCCAATACGCCGAACGCACCGCCATCAACGCGCCAATGCAAGGCACCGCCGCCGACATTATCAAACTGGCGATGTTGGCTTGTGATCAATGGCTAAACGACAGCGGTGTCGATGCCAAAATGATTATGCAAGTCCATGATGAATTGGTATTTGAAGTCGCGGAAAGCCAGTTAGAAAGCTGTATGACGAAGATTCGCGAGATTATGTCTAATGCAGCTGAATTGCATGTGCCGCTGTTGGTGGAAGTGGGGGTTGGGGAGAATTGGGATGAGGCGCATTGATTTACTACTGTGGGCTAATAGTCAAATCTCTAGGCCGATTTTAAAAACAGCAGAAAATCAGTTGCTCCAGATATTCGCCGTAACCCAAGCCTTCATTTTGAACAAGGCTTGATGTGTTCATGATTGAGGATCAGTTTCTGTAACAGTAAATTGGCTCAGTTCGGCTTCAAGGCTTTCGATGCTGGGTAGCGCACTTTGTAAGGTCGTTGGTAAAGACCGAGTAAGCTCGTAACTGGCAATACCAATAGGCTTAAACAGATTGCATTAGCAATACATTGTGTGCCCACGGTAATTGGGCAACCACTGGTTGCCCAAAATCGGCATCATTTGCAAATAGCGTCGGATAGGTGCGGAAAAACTGCACCATCAACTTAATATTGCGTTCTGAAAAACCTTTAAGTTCAGGTAGCTCGTTACGAATATCTTGGGCTAATCGTGGAATAACACCAGCGCCCCAGCCTTGTTGAGCTTGCTGTTGATTTAGCAAGCGACCAATTTGCCAATACAAACGATTTAACTCGCCATTGACGGCCAATATAGCCCGACTTTGTGCGGATTGAATTTGATGTTTAATTTCCGACAACAAGGCGGGATATCGGCTTAGTTCAGTCATTATGTGATTTGTTTTTCTTGGGCTAGTTTTTGGTCGAATCAGTTAACGAGCTGATAAGCTAACACAATCGGTCGCCTGCAACTTTCAGCTTTACCGCTTCCTAAACTCAAACCACTCATCCAAAACCCGATGAATATCATCAATCCCGGTTTTTTTCAGCGCTGAAAACAATTGCAGCGATACGCCAATTTCCAGATGACTCAGTTCTTTTTGTACTTGTAATAAAGTATTTTTTGCCGCGCCAAACTTTAATTTATCGGCTTTGGTCAAAATGATGTGGATGCGGAGATTGCCGTGTTGGCACCATTCAATCATTTGCCAATCGAAGTCGGTTAGAGGGTGGCGGATGTCCATGACCAACACTATTCCCGCCAACGCTTGGCGTTGGCTTAGGTAGGTTTCCATCATTTTGCCCCAGTCTTTCTTAATCGCTTCCGGCACTTTGGCGTAGCCGTAGCCCGGTAAATCGACCAATTTGCGTTTGTCGTCGATCTGGAAAAAGTTGAGTAATTGGGTGCGACCTGGGGTTTTACTGACTCGCGCCAGCGCGGTTTGTCGCACTAATGTGTTGATGGCGCTGGACTTGCCAGCGTTAGAACGGCCAGCAAATGCGATTTCCAAGCCTTGGTCGGGTGGTGCGTCTTGTAGGCGTGGCGCACTGTTGATGAACTTGGCCTGATGGTACACTGGATTCATCGCTATCTCGCTTAGTCATAATAAATCGGTTAGAATCGCCGCCATTATAGCGTTAGGCGCTGGGTTTCAGCTTGCTTTACGTCGATTAACCTTCCTGAACAGGGGCCACATAATGATAAAAAAACTGCTGACTGTTTCCATTTCTGTTGCTTTGGCAACGGGTGCTGGTTTTGTACATGCACAAGGCAACGCAAGCGCTGGTAAAGCTAAAGCCGCTTCTTGTGCGGGTTGTCACGGTGAAGATGGCAACAGCGCCATGCCGGGTTTTCCAAAATTAGCGGGACAGCATCAAGGTTATTTAGTCAAGCAATTGCAAGCCTTTAAAGGTGGTACACGGATTGCGCCGATGATGGCTCCGTTGGCTTTAGGTTTGGAAGATGTCGATATGCAAGACATCGCCGCGTTTTATGCCAGCAATAAAATCAGCGCCAATCCAGCACCAAGTTTGCCAGTTAGCGATGATGACGATGACGCACCGGCTAAAACCGATGAACAGAAAAAAGCCGAATTGGCTGATTTAATTGCCGCCGGTAGTGATTTATACCGTAACGGTAATTTGGCGAGTGGCGTTTCTGCTTGTATCGCTTGCCATGGTCCACATGCTGAAGGTAATAAACCGGCATCGTATCCAAATCTGCATTCACAACATGCCGATTATTTGAGCAAAACTTTGACCGATTTCAAAACCGCGGGTCGTAATAAAAACCCAGATAACATGATGAATATGATCGCTAAGAAAATGAGCGACAAAGACATCAAAGCGGTTTCTTTATACATTTCAACTTTGAAATAAGTTTGAAATTGTCTGAAAGTTCGTGCCTCATAGCACGAACTTTCAACATCATCTTCTCCCTCGCTGTTCATGCCGCCATCCACTGTTCGTATCTTGCTCCGCTTTTTAGGTTCGATGAACCTCGCCATTACCTTATTAGTCGCGATTGCGATTGCGGCGGTGATTGGTACCGTGGTGCAACAAAATCAGCCTTATCCCGATTATGTGTTTAAGTTCGGGCCGTTTTGGTTTGAAGTATTTAAACAGCTGGATTTATTCAACGTCTATTCCTCGGCGTGGTTTTTAACTATTCTCGGTTTTCTGGTGTTATCGACCTCGGTTTGCGTTTATCGCAATCTGCCGACGATTGTTAAAGACATCAACGACTATCGCGAAAACAGCCAACGCTCGGTTTTATTGAAACAGCCTTATCAGCAAGCATTTGATCAATCGGCAACGGTTGCCGATAGTTTGGCTTTGATTTCTGCCGTACTAAAACAGCATCACTACCGATTTCGCTTAAAACAAGAAGGCAATAGCTATCTGGTTGCTGCCAAAAAAGGTGCTGCCAGTCGATTGGGCTATATTTTTAGCCATGTGGCGATTATTGTGATTTGCATTGGCGGTTTGTTGGATGGCAATTTGCCGTTAAAAATCGCCGAATGGCGGGGCAAGATTGCTGTGGAAACCCGTCGAATTCCAGCCAGCGAGATTCCCGCAATCAGCACCTTAGGCAATGATAATTTGTCATTCCGCGCCAATGTTGATATTGCCGAACGCGGCCAAGCGGATTTGGCGTTTATTGATTACAAAGACGGCTATTTGTTGCAAAAATTACCGTTTACGATTCAGGTCGATGATTTTCGTATCGAACATTACCCCAGCGGTCAGCCCAAATCGTTTGAAAGTGATTTAACCATTCTCGACCCTGCCGCCGCACAGCCGTTTAAACAAACTATTTCGGTTAACCACCCGCTTAACTACAAAGGCTACAGTATTTACCAAAACAGTTTTGGTGATGGCGGCTCTAAATTAAGCCTGAAAGCTTGGCCTTTAACCAACGCGCAAGCGGCAAAATCCTTGCAAGCCAGCGTTAAAGCCCACACCCCAATTGAAACTCAAACGCTGGAAATTTCCGATTTCAGACCGTTTAATGTCAATCCAGACCCTCGCGGCGTGAAAAAATTTATCAATATCGGCCCTACTTTTCAGTACAAATTGCGTGATGCGACGGGGATTGCTAATGAATACATCACCTCTATGCAGCCGACTCAGCAAGATGGACGCTGGTTTTATTCCAGCGGGATGCGGAGCAAGGTTTCAGAAGCCTTTAAGTATTGGATGATTCCTGCCGATGCGAATCAGCGCCTAGATCGGTTTATGGCTTTTTACCAAGGCTTGCACAATCCGCAAAAATTACAGCAATTGGCGACTCAAGCTGCCAATGCCAGTAAAGCCGCGCAAAAATCAGATTTAAAACAACGCCAAGCAGTAGCGGCGTTTATGGTGCAATTAGGCCAGCAATTTGCCAGTGGTGGTTATGAGAAAATCGCCACTACGATAGAAAAAACCGTTGATGAGCCCCGCCGTCAGGAAGTCACCGAGCTTTATGCGGCGGCCTTGCAACAGTTATTGAAAAATCTCTATCTCGATGTTTTACAGCAAGAAGGGATTAAAACTGACGCCGAATTATCAGCCTTTGATAGCCAGTTTTACACCGATGCCGTTGAAGCGGCTAATCTCGGTTATTTATACGGTTCACCGTGGTTTTTTGAACTTGAGCGCTTTCAGCATATCGAAGCGACGGGCTTACAAATCACCCGCTCACCTGGGCAATGGCTGGTATTCCCTGGCTGTTTATTATTGGTGTTGGGCGTGTTTTGCATGTTTTATTTACCGCAACGCCGCTTGTGGTTGTTGGTGGAAACTAAAGATCAAGGCGTTAGCATTTTGTTAGCTGGTAATGCGGTGCGTAATCGTTATGATTTTGACCGAGAATTTGCCGGTATCGCCCAACAATTAAATCCTACTGTTTAATAACGAGTTAGTAATGAATCATCATCCTTATCAGCAAGCTTCTTATTTACAATCTCGCAGTGGCTATGATTGGCTGTGGGCAGCATTGTTATTGGTCGGCGCTGGCTATTTGTTTAGTCAATATCAAGCCTTGATGGATGGCTACGAAATTGGCATTTTGCTGAGTAGCGTTTTGGTGTTGTTGGGCTTAGGCTGGCAATGGTCGGCGTTAAAGACTTTGAGCTTAACTGTGGCCGCGTTTAGCTTGTTGGCGATTTCCCGTTATGGCGATGATTTAAGTCTTGGCGAAACTTCGTTTTTGTTGAAATATCTGTTCGCCAGTCAATCGGCGATTATGTGGATGAGCGCCTTGTACGTGATGGCGACCGTCGCCTATTTGGGCTTGTTGTTCTCCGGTCGGCCATTTGTTGGCAAAGTGGCTTCCAGCTTAACTTGGAGCGCGACCGCGATGGGTATGACTGGCTTAATGGTCAGATGGCGCGAGTCTTATTTGATGGGTGCTGATATTGGCCATATTCCGGTCAGCAATCTCTACGAAGTGTTTATTTTGTTTTCGATTATTACTGCCCTGCTCTATCTGCATTATGAGCAAAAATACAATACTCGCAGCTTGGGTGGCTTTGTGTTGTTGGTGATTAGCGCGGCGGTTGGCTTTTTGCTGTGGTACACCTTTGATCGTCATGCCGATGGCATTCAGCCTTTAGTGCCGGCTTTAAACAGCTATTGGATGAAAATCCACGTTCCGGCTAACTTTGTTGGTTATGGGGCGTTTTCTTTAGCGGCGATGATAGGCGTGGTGTTTATTCTCAAAAGCCGTGCTGCCGATAGCAATCCACAAGGTTTTATCAATGCCCGTCTGCCAGATTTGGCATTGTTAGACGATGTGATGTACAAAGCGATTGCCTTAGGTTTTGCCTTTTTCACCTTGGCGACCATACTCGGCGCTTTATGGGCGGCGGAAGCTTGGGGCGGTTATTGGTCTTGGGATCCTAAAGAAACTTGGGCTTTGATTGTTTGGTTAAACTACGCAGCTTGGTTACACATGCGTCTGACCAAAGGCTGGAACGGCAAGCCGATGGCTTGGTGGGCGTTGATTGGTTTTTTTGTCACCTTGTTTGCGTTTTTGGGCGTGAACATGTTTTTATCTGGATTACATTCTTACGGAGAACTCTGATGTTGAAAAAAATTGCATTGCTAGGATTGTTTTGCTTTTCGGCTTTGGTTAAGGCAGATGGTGGTTATGAAGAAATTTCCCCAGCACAGCCAGTGCAAAATCCTGACAAAATCGAAGTAATTGAATTTTTCTGGTACGGCTGCCCACATTGCTACAGCTTGGAACCAGCGATGCAAGCGTGGTTAAAAACCAAACCAGCCAATGTTGAATTTATCCGTCAACCCGCAGTATTTAGTGATGTCTGGGGCAAACATGCTAAAGCCTATTACGTTGCCGAAGCTTTGGATGTGGTTGAAAAAGTCCATGCCGATTTATTTGATGCGATTCAAAACAAAAAACAAAAATTGGTGACTGAAGACGAATTAGCCAAGTTTTTTGCTGCGCATGGGGTTAAAGACGAAGATTTCCGTGCTGCGTATAGCTCTTTCTTAGTCGATTCTAAAATGCGCCAAGCAGAAGCGGTTGCCGGTCGTTATGGCATTACTGGTGTGCCGGCTTTGATAGTTAACGGCAAATATAAAGTCACCGCTTCAACGGCGAAATCACAAGAAAACATGATTAATGTGACTAATCAGTTAATTCAGCAAGCAAGTCATAAATAATTCGGTTTTGCCTTATACTGTACGTTCTGTACAGTATAAGGAGCCTCAAATGTCTACCAATATCCGTTATGGATTAGAACAAGCTCGCACTCAATTACCGACTTTAGCCGCTCAAGCCAATGCCGGTATCTCTAGCATCATTACCAAACACGGCAAGCCTTACGCTGCCATTGTCCCCGCTGATGCATTGCAAAAATGGCAAACTGCCGCAGAAACTGCATCTGGAATTTTGGCGTTACGTGGCACGGGGCGTGGTTTGTGGGGTGATTCGGTTGGTCAAACCATTGCTGATCTGCGTGATGAATGGGGTGATGCTTAATGGCGGCGTCATCACCGCGTTTATGGGGCGGTCTTAGCGCTGGCGCTACTGTGATGGTCGATACTGCGCCATTTATTTACCTTCTGGAATCACACCCTCAATTTGCTGATCAATTCGTGGGCTTATTTGAAGCGGCAGCGGCGGGTGAAATCACTATCGCATTATCTACTGTTACCTTGGCGGAAGTATTGACTGGGCCATTTAAAGCCGGTCAAACCACGTTAGCCAAGCGTTATGAAAAAGCCTTGTCAAATTACAATGTGATGCCTGTCACGACGCCAATTGCCGCACTCGCTGCACAATTGCGTGCTCAATACCGTTTAAAGTTACCGGATGCAATTCAATTAGCCACTGCTTTGGATATTGGCGCAGCGGCTTTTGTCACCCATGATCGCGATTTTTCGGCGGTGACGGGTATTGATATTTTCACCGGAGGCAATGAATAAGTATCAGAACCTGATTTTAGTAGGTCTCGATCAAAATACTATTTGGCTGTTTAAATTCGCTATCAGCCTGAAACTGAAATTGTGTCATTTAACATAGTTTTTTAAAAAACTGTGTCAAATGCCCTATTTTGTAATAGATACGTAGTAAATAGAGATGTAATTCCATTTTTTCTTGTCAAAAACTGCCTCTATTTTTTTTAAAATTGAGTTTTTGCGGGGTTTATTAGGCTTAAATTTAAACTTAATGTTGAAAAACTCGATTTTAGGGAGATTATCGAAAAAATAATTGTGTCATTTAACATAGTTTTTTAATGTTAAATTTGGGTTATTAATCAGTTTTTTTCTCAACTCTATGTTTTATATAGATTTTGTTTTTATTGAGTTTTTGGCTCAATTCTTGCTGTTTATTTTCGTCAATATAAGTTTTGACAGTAAAAACTGTTTAATTCTCAAATTCATGGAAATACTAAGATGAAACTAGAAAAAAGATTTCGAGCCAGATTAAGCTTGTCGAATCCTTACCTTAAGGCTATATGGGTTTCAGCCTTCCTTATGTCTTGCAACTTTGCTGATGCGAATGCCGCGGACACTAAGTCAGAGTCTAAAACTAAGAAAGTTGATGAAAAATTAGCCGCAAATAATGCTGATACCACTGAACTAGAAACAGTTAATGTTGAAGCTAAGTCAGTTTTAAATTCACCTAATCAAAAAATACAACTGGATACCAAAACCGATACAGGTAGTCGCTTGGGCTTAACTGCTCGGGAAACTCCTGCGTCAATTACAGTTATCGACCGAGATACCCTTGAAAAACGCGGTGCACAGACGACTCAAGAAATTTTGGAGCGAGCGCCTGGGCTTATTGTGGCAGCACCTCCTGGGTCGGCAGGTTCTGTATCGATGCGCGGTTTTTCTGGATCACAGATTACGCAACTTTTTAACGGTATTACGGTGCAATATGATCCGATTGCTGCACGTCCTATCGATAGTTGGCTGACTGAAAAGGTTGAAGTGTTGGGCGGGCCTTCCTCGTTTTTATACGGACAAGGTGCGGTTGGCGGCTCGGTTAATTATGTGACTAAGATTGCTAATAGAGATCCTGATCATCACAGCGCTTTATTTTCACTGGGAGAATATCTAAATCGTCGTGCCTCTTATGGTTATGGTGGTCGTATTGGTAAAACCGACAATTGGCTCAGAGCTGATATTAGTTATTTAGGAAGTGATGGTTATGTTGATAGGACTAATGCCAATTCAGGGGTAATGGCTTTTTCGTTGTTGAGTGATATTACGTCCAAACTTTCACATACCATAGCATTTGAGCATCAACTTGAAGACCGTAGTTCTTATTGGGGAACGCCGGTATTAAATCCAAAGGTGAATGGTCAAATTGTACCTTGGGGAACGGCGGGCTTAGGACCTACCGAAGGTCAAATTGATCCAGCAACTCGATTCAAGAACTATAACGCTGCGAACTCTATTTTTGATCAACAAGTGTTTTGGTTGCGCGATATAGTCGATTACAAGTTTTCCGACAAAACTGATCTGAAAAATACCTTTTATTACTACAAGGCAGATAGGCAATATGCCAATGTTGAGGGAGCGGATTGGAATGCCACTAATAGTTTAATCACCAGAGATAAATCTTTTGCGACTAAGCATGATCAAGCTGTAATTGGTAATAGATTGGAACTTACTCATGAGGCTTCTTTATTTACGCTACCATCAAAAATTTCATCAGGGATTGATGTGGCATATAACAAACAAGTCCGTTTTCCAAGTATGGAAAGTTCCACTGGTGTAATTAGCGTAGTTAACCCTTATAACTTTAGTGTAGGTGGTTATTATGACAATCCACGCGCAACTGGGCCTGTGCCAAGTTCTATGAATCAAATGCTAACGGTGGCGGGTTATATTGAAAATCGCTTGACCTTAGTACCAGACTTAAATTTAGTTACTGGACTTCGT
>Ga0208223_1000454_pt1 | contig 9951 bp, 8 predicted proteins | sample LakMenE07Oct09ns_FD_150678 | JGI IMG/M metagenome (GOLD analysis project Ga0208223, IMG submission 150678) | Freshwater microbial communities from Lake Mendota, WI - 07OCT2009 deep hole epilimnion ns (SPAdes) | ecosystem: Environmental > Aquatic > Freshwater > Lake > Epilimnion/Euphotic zone ...
CACCGTTTCGGCGTTCCTATTTCAATTGTTGATGCGGGCGGTGGTCTTGGCGTCGATTATGACGGTAGTCAATCGCGTCGTGAATCATCAATGAATTACAGTTTAAATGAATATGCACAAAATATTGTTCGAGGTTTTGCAAACGTTTGCGCTGAACATAATTTGCCGCAGCCTGATATTATTACCGAATCAGGTCGAGCATTAACCGCGCATCATGCTGTTTTAATCAGCAATGTGACCGATATTGAGTCTGTCTACACTAACCCTTTAGAACTCGAAAAATTACCCCCTATTCACAACAATGCTGAAGCGTATCACGACGCGCATTTTGCACTCGCCCAAGCGCGAGCCAAATTTACACAAGATCAATTTTCACTTGAAGCGTTAGCAAAAGCCGAAAATACCTACGCACTAACGTGTCAAAAAATTCATACACAACTCAATTTACATAATCAAAGTGAAGAATCGATTTTTGAAGAGCTCAACGAAAAGTTAGCCGACAAAATTTTCTGTAATTTCTCACTGTTCCAATCACTGCCCGATGTATGGGGGATTGATCAAATTTTCCCCATTATGCCTATTCACCGCTTAAATGAGATGCCCACGCGACGCGCGGTGATTCAAGATTTAACCTGTGATTCAGACGGTCGCATTGATTGTTATATCGAAGGTCAAAATATTGAAAATACGCTCCCTATTCACGATATTGACAGTGAAAAACCGTATTTAATTGGTTTTTTCATGTTAGGCGCGTACCAAGAAATTTTAGGCGATATGCACAATTTATTTGGTGATACGCACTCCATTAATATCAAACTCGATGAGGAAGGCTATCATTTTGAGGATTTGCAAGAAGGTGAAGCCGTGTCAGAATTGCTGGATTATGTCCATATTAGCAGCGATGAGTTGATGCAAGCCTATCGTGAAAAATTAGCTGTCAGTAATTTATCAGACGCTGAAAAACAAAGTTATGCAGATGAATTCTTAGCCGGACTCAATTCTTATACTTATTTGGAGAAATAATTGATGCGCCTATGGCTAATGAAATCAGAACCCGATGTTTTTAGCATTGATGATTTAATGCAGCGCCCAACTCAAACCGAACCATGGGAAGGCGTACGCAATTATCAAGCACGCAATTTTATGCGTGACATGCAGCTCGATGACCGTGTCTTTTTTTATCATTCAAATTGCAAAGAAGCGGGCATTGTTGGCGTGATGAACATTGTCAAAAACGCCTACGTTGATGACAGTGCGCAAGATTCTAATAGCCCTTATTATGACCCCAAAAGCACCATTGAAAATCCAAGATGGTGGCGGGTTGATGTGGGATTTATTGAAAAATTTTCGCGTGTCATTACGCTTCGTGAATTAAAAGAAATTTCCGCGTTAGCGGATTTTCAATTAGTGCAACGCGGCAATCGCTTATCCATTTTGCCCGTCACGCAAATGCAGTGGGATAGTATTCTCAATCAGCTGACATAAAAAAATGCACGTTATTTATAGCCATAACGTGCATTTTTGTTACTCTTAGGCGTCTTACCGATAAAACTTAGTAACGGTAATGCTCTGGTTTATACGGACCGTCAACGTGTACGCTAATGTAATCGGCTTGTTCTGGTGTCAACGTGGTTAATTTCACACCCAGTTGCGCCAAATGTGAACGCGCCACTTTTTCGTCTAATTTTTTAGGTAAAATATAGACTTTGTTTTCATAATTTGACGCATTTTTCCATAATTCAATTTGTGCAAGCACTTGATTACAGAATGAATTCGACATGACAAAACTTGGATGACCAGTTGCGCAACCTAAATTCACAAGGCGACCTTCTGCCAAAATAATAAGGCGTTTGCCGTCTGGGAAAATAACATGATCCACTTGGGGTTTAATGTTTTCCCATGTGTACTGACGCAGTGACGCAATATCAATTTCAGCATCAAAATGCCCGATATTACAAACAATCGCTTGATCGCGCATAGCACTTAAATGTTCATGGCGAATAATATTGAAGTTACCTGTCGCGGTTACAAAAATATTGGCAATAGGCGCAGCCTCTTCCATCGTCACAACACGATACCCTTCCATTGCCGCTTGCAGCGCACAAATAGGGTCAATTTCCGTAATCCAAACCGTTGCACCAAGGCCACGAAGTGATTGTGCGCACCCTTTACCCACGTCACCATAACCAGCAACAACGGCAATTTTGCCCGCAATCATCACATCTGTTGCACGTTTAATGCCGTCAACAAGTGACTCACGGCAACCGTACAAATTATCAAATTTTGATTTAGTCACAGAATCGTTGACGTTAAACGCAGGGACTTTTAAATCGCCTTTTTTCACCATTTCATATAAACGAAGAACGCCTGTGGTGGTTTCTTCTGAAATGCCGCGAATATCATCCATCAATTCAGGAAATTTATCGTGCATCATAGTGGTTAAATCACCACCATCATCAAGAATCATATTTGGATGCCAGCCATCTGTTCCTACAATAGTCTGCTCAATGCACCATTCTGCCTCGGCTTCTGTTTCACCTTTCCAAGCAAAAACAGGAATGCCTGCTGCTGCCATAGCGGCGGCGGCGTGATCTTGAGTTGAGAAAATATTGCATGACGACCAACGCACTGTAGCACCTAATGCTGTCAATGTTTCCATTAACACGGCAGTTTGAATTGTCATGTGCAAACAACCTGCAATACGCGCACCTTCAAGCGGTTTTTCTGCGCCATATTCTGCACGCAACGCCATCAAACCGGGCATTTCAGTTTCAGCAATATTGATTTCTTTACGGCCCCAGTCAGCCAATGAAATATCGGCTACTTTGTAATCAGTAAAACTCATTTTATAATTTCCTTAATGAAATAAAGTATTGGTGCATGCGTTTTAATTAAACGCACACACCCTAAATATTTTTACAGACCCGCCGCCGCTTTTAATGCATCAACTTTGTCGGTTTTTTCCCAGCTAAAAGTTTCTTCATGTCGACCAAAATGCCCATACGCTGCAGTAGGCTGATAAATAGGACGCAGTAAATCCAGCTGTGCAATTAAACCTTTTGGACGCAAATCAAATACGTCACGCACAATCGACACTAACCGTGTTTCATCGAGTTTACCCGTGCCAAATGTTTCAACGCTAATCGATGTTGGTTCAGCCACGCCAATCGCGTAAGACACTTGAATTTCGCAGCGCTCAGCAAGGCCAGCAGCAACAATATTTTTTGCCACGTAACGCGCCATATAAGCCGCAGAGCGATCGACTTTTGAAGGATCTTTACCCGAAAACGCCCCGCCACCGTGACGCGCCATACCGCCGTAAGTATCCACAATAATTTTACGACCTGTTAAACCGCAATCGCCTACAGGGCCACCGATAATGAATTGACCTGTTGGATTGATAAAATATTTGGTGTCTTTATGTAGCCATTCTTTTGGCAAAACGTGCAAAATAATATCGTCCATGACCGCTTCATGGAGTGCTTTTGCACTAATTTCAGGTGAATGCTGTGTCGATAAAACGACCGCGTCAATGGCTACGGGTTTATTATTTTCGTAACGGAACGTAATTTGGCTTTTTGCGTCAGGGCGTAGCCAAGGCAATGTTTTATTTTTGCGCAACTCTGCTTGACGCTTAACGAGCAAATGCGAATAGGTAATGGGCGCTGGCATGAATACATCGGTTTCATTGCTTGCATAACCAAACATTAAGCCTTGATCACCCGCACCTTGCTCATGATTTGCATCTTCATCCACGCCCATCGCAATATCAGCAGATTGTTTACCAATCGCATTAATTACCGCGCAACTATTTCCGTCAAAACCCACATCGCCATTGTCATAGCCAATTTCACAGACCACTTTACGCACGAGCGCTTCAGTATCCACCCAAGCATCCGTGGTAATTTCACCCGCCAAAATGACCATACCTGTTTTCACTAAAGTTTCACACGCCACACGCGCTTTTGGATCTTGCGCAAGAATTGCATCTAACACAGCGTCTGAAATTTGATCAGCAACTTTATCTGGATGGCCTTCAGAAACGGATTCAGAAGTGAAAATAAAATTATTACTCACGGTTTATTCACCTAAAAAAAAGAAAAATTTAAATACAAAAACGGCAAACGCCTTTTTTATAACTCGAAATGATATAAAACAATGGATTTCTCCGTTTATTATACAACTAACTTGTCGCTTTCAACTATTACACATTCGAAGATAAATCACATAAATGTGAGATTAAGTCGCTAAAAAGGCACTAATACCGCAAATACCTTGCGCACCTGCATAATACGCTGTGTTTAAATGGGATTTTTTAAGCCCACCTAACGCATAAATAGGCATTGCATAAAGACTGGCAAGTTCGCTAAATGCCACCCACCCAAGTGTTTTAGCTCCAGGATGAGTAGACGTTTCAAGTACAGGCGAAAGTACGGCAAAGTCCACACCTATTTTTTGAGCATGCTCAAGTTCTATTTGGTTATGACAAGAAGCGCTGAGCCACTGACTATTTTTGGGCCGTGACTGGCGCTCAAGTAAATCTGTACGCGTTAAATGTATCCCATCACAAGGCATCTCAAACGCATTTTCAACGCCTGAATTTATCAACAGTTTCACGCCAGCAGATTGGCAAATGGGATAGGCTTTATGCATAAAATCAAGCACTTGCTGTGTGGTTGATTGTTTCAACCTCGCTTGAATGAGGGTGACATTTTGGGCAAGCAAATGCGCCAATTTTTCATCTAAATCCCCTTCACTGTCATCCAAAATCGCGTAATACGGTGGCAAATTTAATGCCTTTAAAATGACGCGATTTGCCGCGGGAAACGTATAGCCCGATAATTCACTTAGGCTCACCCAAGCACTTTCTTGATTGGAGCGACTTACCGCCTCCCCCGTATAATCCGTTACCGAAAAAACGTGTAAATGCACTACACGATCTTCATAAGCGTGACGAAAACTAATCAGCGGCAGAGCGTGACGCATCTCAATGCCAATTTCTTCTTTTAGCTCACGCACAAGGGCGGAATGTAGCGTTTCACCATGTTCGACTTTCCCGCCAGCAAACTCCCAAAAACCACCTTGATGCGCTGTTTCATCGCGACGAGTAATGAAAAATTGCCCCACTTCATTTTTGACTATTCCAATGACAATGGAAATAGGTAAATGAGCTTGATCTGAATTAACGGCCGTATTTAGCCTTGTTTTTTTACTCATCGGATAGTAAATCTTTCATGTTTGAAAAAAATGAACGTTTATTTTCTATTTTTGTTTCTTCGGGCAGTGCCTGACGCGCCGCCCAATGTAGATCATCTTGCGGCAATTCATCCAAAAAACGACTCGGCTCACATTCTTCATGGACACCACGCTGTTTTCGATGCGTACAATAACTGAGTGTGCATGTTTGCTGAGCGCGTGTAATACCGACGTAAGCTAAACGGCGTTCCTCTTCAATACTGTCACTGTCAATACTGTTTTGATGGGGCAGTATTTTCTCTTCCATGCCAATCAAAAAAACATGTGGAAACTCCAGTCCTTTTGCTGCATGCAGCGTCATTAAACTCACCTCGTCATTGACCTCATCTTCATGTCCACGCTCTAAAATATCCAGTAACATCACTTTCGCAATTAAATCACTAAGCGAAAACGCCGCACCGTCACTTGTATTTTTATCGATTAATTTTTGTAGCCAATTAAGTAAATCACTGACGTTTCTGGCACGTCGATCTGCCGTATCTCGACTGGGACTGTCTTCGCGCAAATAGTTTGTATAGCCTATTTGCTCAAGTAATTGGCGAATATGGGCAATTTTATCTTCTTCAATACTTAATTGTGTTGATTGCCCAAGCATCCAATCGTGAAACTGTTTCACACGTCTATGCGATGTTGGCGTGAGGCGCGTGCCAAGACCTATTTCATTGCAAGCCGCAAACAAACTCACTTGACGCTCTCGCGCATACGTCCCGAGCTTTTCGAGCGTTGAGGCGCCAATTTCACGTCTTGGCGTATTCACAATACGCAGAAATGCCGCGTCATCATTCGGATTTGCCAGCAATCGCAAATAACTCAATACATCTTTTACTTCTGCGTAAGAAAAAAATGAAGTGCCGCCACTAATAAAATACGGTACATTTTTTTCACGTAAACTTTGTTCAAATAAACGTGATTGATGATTACCCCGATACAAAATCGCATAGTCTTGATAGCGCGTATTATTCATCAATTTGTGGTGCATAATTTCAGATACAATTTGCGTCGCTTCCAATTGCTCATTGCGATGCGCTAAGACGCGCAGTGGTTCCCCGACATCGAGTTGACTCCATAATTTTTTTTCAAAAACGTGGGGGTTATTGGCAATTAACGTGTTGGCCACTTTTAAAATTCGCTGCGTTGAGCGGTAATTTTGCTCGAGTTTAATCACTTCTAAACGTGAATAATCTGTTTTAAGTTGAGCCAGATTTTCCGGTTGCGCCCCGCGCCATGCATAAATGGATTGATCATCGTCGCCTACAACGGTGAATTTCGCCAATTTACCTACCAATAATTTCACTAATTGGTATTGCGTGAGATTAGTATCTTGATATTCATCCACGAGTAAATAACGCAAACGATGTTGCCATTTTTCCAAAATATCGGGATGACTTTGAAATAATAAAACCGGAATTAAAATCAAATCATCAAAATCAACTGCGTTATACGCATGCAAATTGCGTGTGTAATCCGCATATAGATGCGCAGCATGTATATCATTAGGCGCTTTTGCACTGGCAATCGCTTGCTGTGGCGTCATAAACGCATTTTTCCATTGCCCAATTTTACCCGCACATTGATCAATTTGCGTATTATCATAATCGCCATGCTGCTGTGTGAATAAACTTTTTAATACCGTGCCTTTGTCATATTCATCAAATAAGGTAATCGCCGCTTTATAGCCTAACGCTTTATGCTCTTTGCGTAAAATTTCCAGTCCAAGTGAATGAAATGTCGATACACGAAGACCGCGACTTTGCGAGCCATGCAATAATTTGCTGACGCGACTTTGCATTTCTCGCGCGGCTTTATTGGTAAACGTCAAAGCCGCAATATGACGCGCGGCAAGACCTTGCTTGACTAAATACGCGATTTTTTCCGTAATCACGCGCGTTTTTCCACTCCCTGCGCCAGCAAGCACGAGTAACGGTTTATCCACTAATTTCACCGCAGCTTGTTGCTGTTCGTTTAAGCCTTTCATTTTATCCCTGTGAAAAAAGCGTTTTATTCACAGCGAAAGTCGCGGCGATTTCGGATGATATGTCGCCTGCATCAACACGCATTTTTAAACATTGATCGAGCGTTTGCATACCTTCTTGTCGCCCTGTTTGCATGACAGACACCATTTGAGCCACTTTTCCTTCTCGAATGAGATTTTTAATCGCAGGCGTTCCCATCATAATTTCATGCACCGCGATACGACCACCCCCCAATTTTGGCAATAACGTTTGCGCAATAACCGCTTGAAGCGACTCTGAGAGCATTGTGCGAATCATCTCTTTTTCCGCGGCGCTAAACACATCAATAATGCGATCTATCGTTTTGGCCGCAGACGAGGTATGTAGCGTTCCCAGCACCAAATGCCCCGTTTCAGCGGCGCTTAACGCTAAACGAATCGTTTCAAGATCGCGCAATTCACCTACTAAAATAATATCGGGATCTTCACGCAACGCAGAGCGTAGCGCATCATCAAAACTGTGTGTATCGCGTTTTACTTCACGTTGGTTCACCAAACTTTGCTTGCTTTCATGAACAAATTCAATGGGATCTTCAATGGTTAAAATATGCGCTTGCCTGTGCGTATTTATATAATCAAGCATGGCTGCGAGGGTCGTTGATTTTCCACTCCCTGTCGCGCCTGTGACAAGAATTAATCCATGCTTCTTTTGACATAATGCTTCACAAATAAGCGGAGCACTGAGTTGCGCAAGCGTCATCAATTCCGCAGGAATGAGTCGAAATACTGCCGCTGCACCACGGGCCTGATGAAACGCATTAACCCGAAAACGGCTGCCATTTTCAAGTGTATACGAAAAATCAAGCTCTAAGTGCGTTTCATAATCCTCGCGCTGCGCTGCATTCATAGTATGATAAATAAGGTGTGCAACCTGCGTATTTTCAAGTACTGGAAAATTCAGTTGTTGCATATTACCATCAACGCGAATCATTGGCACTGCGCCCGCTGACAAATGTAAATCTGACGCGTGATGCTCAAAAGCAAGTGTCAATAATTCTGCAATATCCATTTAGCGTATTTTTATTTATTTTAAGGTGTTTATATGTCGACATTTCAACTTCATGCGCAATTAAAACAGGATTGTTTTATTGTTGGACAATTTGAACTCTGCCTAGTTTTACTTCTTAATGACAGTCAATTTCCGTGGTTTATTTTAGTACCGCAACGTGAAAACATTCGTGAAATCTATGAACTGCAAAGTGAAGATCAACAATTATTGATTCAAGAATCGAGTTATTTTTCGCAGCGACTCGCCACGATATTTGAAGCAGAAAAGTTAAATGTTGCAGCAATTGGGAATATTGTACCGCAATTACACGTTCATCATATTGTACGTTATCAAACGGACAAAGCGTGGCCTGCGCCAGTGTGGGGGAAATTTGCTGCTACGCCTTATACAACGCAGCAGCGAGATTCTCGCATTTCGAAAGTGACAGCCGTTTGCGACTTATTGCAGTAAGAATTCAGTGAAGAATAAATCTTTAAAACCAGCACTTGGGAGTTTTGAATAATCTCTCTTTTTCATGCGTTTGTGACCTTCTTGAGGCTCTTCCTCTTTTTCTTCTTCTACGCCTTCCGCTTTATCAATGGTTTTATGAATTAGCTCAACCGCTTGTTGACGCAACGCTTCACGTTGTTCCATTGTTTGCAGGTTTTCAATTGAACGGTCACTAAACAACATCAATAATTCGTGTTTAATAGCGGCCATGTGTTTTTTTGTCGCTTCAGCCGCTGCTCCTTCAACAAGGACCTGTACGGTAATCGCTAAAAACTTTTTAGGTTCAATTAAATTAACAACAAATTTAGGGGTGATTTCCATATACTGAATTTTTGCTGGACCAGCAGCTTCACCCTCGCCACCTCCACCATGCTCTTCAGCAGAAGCAAATGCGGGTAAAAGTAACAAGCTAAATAAGAGAATAAATAAACGCATAAAACACTCCAAGAAATTAAAGGGTCAAGTGCACCCATTATAACGAATTGTCTATCTTATGGCGAACTATCAAAATTGAAATTTTGTTATCGAGACTTATCATTCATCCATAAAATACGAGCCATAAAATAGATTTTGTCATTGTTTTTTTAGAATACAAAAATACATACAAGATCAATTTTGCAGACCGTAGGGGCAATCCCTTGTGGTTGCCCTATGTACCGCGATAATTATTGGTGGCGCCTCAGGGCGATCACAAGGGATCGACCCCTAACATCAATCAAAACGATTTCACTTAAAAATAGTGCATTTGTTTTATGATACACATGGAAATTAATTTTTAAATATAGTCATGGGGATATAAAAAAATGAATTACAACACTTTGATTTCTTGCAAAACGTTAAATAACCATTTAAATCAAGCTGATTGGGTGATTATTGATTGCCGTTTTTCATTGGCAAATCCGACGCAAGGTAAAAATACATACCAACACGGACATATTCCCCATGCACGATACGCGCACTTAGATTATGATTTATCGTCAAGCGTAACGCCTTTTACAGGACGTCATCCGTTACCCGATTTTCGAGTTTTAGTTAAAAAACTGGGACATTGGGGCGTTTCAAATCATACACAAGTCATTGTCTATGACGATGCTGGCGGTGCATTTGCGGGTCGTTTGTGGTGGATGCTGCGATATTGGCTTGGACATGAAAAAGTAGCCGTTTTAGATGGCGGCATTCAAGCATG
>Ga0208223_1000460_pt1 | contig 9902 bp, 10 predicted proteins | sample LakMenE07Oct09ns_FD_150678 | JGI IMG/M metagenome (GOLD analysis project Ga0208223, IMG submission 150678) | Freshwater microbial communities from Lake Mendota, WI - 07OCT2009 deep hole epilimnion ns (SPAdes) | ecosystem: Environmental > Aquatic > Freshwater > Lake > Epilimnion/Euphotic zone ...
ATCTATTTACACAATACTCTTTTAACTGTTGTAAATGATGAAAAATATATCGCTCTAGTAACTGCTGCAGAGGAAGATATTGTCGCATTTAAAGAAAAATCTAATTTCATGAAACGTCACGATATTGAAGTTTTACTCCATGCAATGAATATGAAATTGCAGCTAAAAGTTAGAAAGCAGGAAATTTCTCCTGAAACAGAATTAGCAATGGATAAAATGCGTGTTCAGTTGGCTTATTTATCAAGAGAATACGGTCAAATGAAGACTGGAGAATCAAATTTTATTCAGAACTAAAATATATTGGAATTTCAGAAACTTCAGTAATCTTTTTTTTTGATTGTTCTACCTTCCAATTTATATGCTCAATTCCATTGCTTAAGACGATGTATTCGCAGTTTAGCTTATTTTGATAAGAAAAAACTTGTTTATGCGCTTCCTGATTTAATTTTATGTTTGGTGCTTTACATTCCACTAAAATAATTGGCTCGAATAAATTATTAACTACTACAATGTCCCAGCGTTTTTTGAGTCCAAAGTAAATTAACTCTTTTTCAATACTAATAAAACTTAGTGGATATAGTAGATCTTCAGAAAGGTAATTAATGTAATGTTGTCTCACCCATTCTTCTGGTGTTAGAATTATTTTTTTTTTGCGAATCAAACAATTTACATATATAACATTGTCTTTTCTTGTTAATGTTAAAGTTGCTTTTGGTAAATTAAGAGGAATTAGGGTTTGCATTACATCCCAGGAAGAAGAAGGTTAATGTCCTTGTATCTTAAATCAAAGACTTTTCCTAGAATTTCATTGGTTAAAATCCCCTTATAAATATAGACTCCATTTCTGAAACCACTGTGCATTCGAACTAAATCTACTACTCCTCCTTTTTCACCCATCTCTAAAATTAGTGGTGAAAAGATATTAGATAAGGCAAAAGATGCTGTTCTCGAAACTCGTGAAGCAATATTTGGAACACAATAATGAATCACTCCATGTTTTGTAAATACTGGATCTATGTGATTTGTAACACGTGATGTTTCAAAGCAACCACCTTGATCAATACTTAAATCAATAACTACTGAACCAGTTTTCATACTTTGAATCATTTCTTCAGAAACAACACAGGGGGTTTTACCTACGTTTGATCGAAGCGCGCCGATTACAATATCTGCACGTCTTATTGCTTTGGCCAGCACTTTAGGCTGAATAATTGAAGTAAATACACGTGATCCTATATCATTTTGTAATCTTCTTAAGCGTGTAAGAGAACTATCGAATACTTTTACAGAAGCTCCTAATCCACTTGCAGCACGAGTTGCAAATTCACCTACCGTGCCTGCACCTATAACTACAACTTCAGTTGGTTGCACTCCAGCAATCCCACCTAACATAATACCTTTTCCATTAGAAAATGAAGAAAGTAATTCTCCTGCAATTAGAATTGAAGTTGTTCCGGCAATTTCTCCCATTGTTCTAACAATTGAAAACACACCTTCCTCATCTCGGATGTAATCCCATGCTATTGCAGTTATTTTTTTTTCAATTAGTTTTTGTAAGATTTCTTTTGGTTGAGTTGCTAATTGTAGTGCAGAAATAAAAGTTTGATTTCCGGACATCATATTAACTTCATCCTCAGAAGGTGGAGCAACTTTGCAAATGATATCACATTTATATATCTCTTGCCTGTCCAAACAAATTTCTGCACCTGCTTCGCTGTATTCGTTATCAGTAAAATTAGCGCCTTCTCCAGCTTTTGCTTCAATTCGAACTCGATGTCCATTTGCTACAAGAAGACCAACTGCTTCTGGAACTAAGGCAACTCTTTTTTCTTGAAAAGATGTTTCCTTAGGAATACCGATAAATAAAGCGCCTTTTTTTCTTGGAACCTCCAACATTTCTTCTTTCGGCATCAAGCTTCCTTGCTGCATTAACGATTTCAATAATTCAGGATCAGTAATCATAATTCAAAGGATATTTCTCTCGTTATTGAGTTTTCATTTTTACGAATATACACCCAAATTACGTCTTTTGGTAAAATAAATGCCAATTTTTCAGCCCATTCAATAAAGAAATAGTTTGGTTCATCTATTAATTCATCTAATCCAAGTTGCAATACTTGCTTATTATTCTCAATTCGATAAGAATCAATGTGGAATACTTTTTTTGACTCATTGATTTCATATTCGTTCACAAGAGAAAAAGTAGGTGAGCCATCAAAGTCTGTAATTCCCATCTGATTTAAAATAGCAGCTATAAAAGTTGTTTTTCCATTTCCCATTTCGCCACTTACGGCAAATATTTTTGGTTCTGGGAATAAGGTAATAAATTTCTTGGCATAATCTTCTAAATCACTAACAGATTCGACCTTCCAATTATACATCATTTTCTGCAAGTGTTTTATAGGGTTGTTCCTTACCATTTTTCCATTGCAACAATTCAAAATTTTCACCATCAAATTTGCCAAAAGTTTGATAATTTATCCATTCTCCTAAATTAAAATAAATTGAATTTTCAAAAGGAATTTTCAAAGGTAGGTGGCGATGACCATAAATAAAAAAGTCAAACTTGTTGATTGTGTTGACTTCTTTTGAATAATTATAAAGCCATTCATTTTCAATTCCATTAAATTGTTTATCACGAGGTCCATTTTTAGACCGACTCGTTTTTGAGAAAAAATTAGCTGCTGATAATCCAAAATTTGGATGCAGTCTTGAAAAAATCCATTGACAAAAAGATGATCGAAATATTTTCTTGATGAATTTATAACCATTATCTCCTTTTCCGAGCCCATCTCCGTGGGCTATAAATAATTTTTTTGTGCCAATGCTAACTTGAATATCATCAGAATGTATTTGTACTCCAAGTTCCTTTTTAAAATAGTCAAACATCCACATATCATGGTTCCCATAAAAAAAATGCACAGGAATTCCATTATCTGTTAGTGCTGCTATTTTTCCTTGAAGTCGAGAGAAGCCCTTAGGTATTACATGCTTGTATTCAAACCAAAAATCAAAAATGTCACCAACTAAATAAATGCAATTTGCGCTTGATTCAATAGATGTAAGCCAGGCAACTATTTCTTTTTCGCGTTGTAAACTTTCAGTATCATTAGGAGCTCCTAGATGAAAATCAGATGCGAAATAAGTGTATTTTTTATTTGTTTCAGACATTTAATGACCAAAAATTTGGAGTAGTTCATTTGACAATGCTTCACCTCTTAAATTGAGTTTAATTATCTTTCCGTCTTTGTCAATAAGAACTGTAAAAGGCACAGAATTTACTTTATAAATTTTTCCGACCTTACTATTCCATCCACCTAAATCACTAACGTGATTTTTCCATGTAAGTTTATCAGCAATGATTGCGGACTTCCATTTTTCTATATCAGTATCAAATGAAACACTCATTATTGTAAAACCATCATTTTTATATTTTTCATAACACTTAACAACCGCTGGATTTTCTTTTCTACATGGTGCACACCAAGATGCCCAAAAATCTAATAAAACTACATTGCCTCTTAAATCGGAGAGTTTCATTTTTGTTTTTTGATCTAACATAAGTTCTTCAAAATCGGGTGCAATCTTTCCTGGTGCAACTAAAATAGCATCTTCTTTTATTTTTTTACTTTCAGTGTAATTTCTATAAATTTCTTTTACGGTTGGACTAATGTTAAATGCAGAATTTAGTTCATTAATTACTGACTCCAATTGCGCAACATCTTTTGTTTGGATATGTGGTAAAGCAAAATACAATGCTGCAGTGTTTTTATTTGCTCGAATAAAAGTTTGTAAATCATTCATAAAAAGTGTGTGTTGCTTTTCCATGTAGTCATTAATTATTTTTATTCTAGTTGTATCTTTATTGATAGCGATTAATGCCGAATCAGTTTTTTGATTCCATTTTCTAGAGATTATCGAAAAGTCATTTATAATTTTAGATTCATCAGAACCCACGAAGTTGCAAAAATTAGAGATATTTGAACCGTCTCCATAAATCTTAAAACTACTATTTTCTCTTAAAATTAAGTTTATATCGTCATTTCCCACTCGTAAAACATAGTAGTCTGTTGATGGAACTTTTCCTTTAAAACTAAAGTTGCCTTGATTATCTATAGGGAATTTATGGTAATCTTTATAAGTTTTTTTTCCTTCAGGATTTATAAAAACCTGTGATAAATTCAACTCTTTAACAGGTGGTTTAAAAATCATGCCCGACAAAGTGACTTCAATTTCAGATTGACCAAAGATGATAAAAGAACATAAAAGGAATAAGCTTATTAATAATTTTTTTTTCATGATATATTAATTGATAATTTCTGCAATTTTTTGTTCAAGTGCTGCGCCGCGAAGATCTTTTCCAATTATTTTACCTTCTTTATTAACCAAAATTGTGTGTGGAATTGCTTCAACGGAATATAAATTAATCATAGATGACTCCCATCCCATTAAATCGCTTACATGATTTGGCCAAACAAGCCCATCAGTTAAAATCGCATTTTTCCATGCATTTAAATCTTCATCTAAAGAAACAGAAAGAATTGTAAATCCTTTTTTTTGATATTTGGAGTAGAGTTTCACTAAAGTTGGATTTTCTTTTCTACAAGGGACGCACCAGGATGCCCAAAAGTCAATTAAGACAATTTTTCCTTGTAACTCTGAAAGTTTTACTGTTTTTCCTTCAGGTGTATTTAAACTAATTTCAGGGGCTAGAATTGTACCATTTTTATTTCCGGAATATTGAGTGTATGCATTTTCGATATCTTTCACTTGCCTTTTAAATGTTTCTGCAACTGTTGTTTTAGGGTAGCTTTCTTCAAATGCCTGAGCCACTACTTTTAGTATCTTCAGGTTGTTTAGGTTCCAATTATCGAAACTAGAACTTGGAAATAGTGAACCAGTCATGACGATATTAAATGGATTTGATGGACTTTCTAGGATTTTTGTTTGTGTCACAGCTTCTAGGTTATTTTTAATTTTAAGGAATTGAATATTGAGTTCTTCGATTGAAACACTTCCTTCCTTCGCTTTTAAATTTTCCTGTTCTAGCTGAAATTGTTTCATTAATCGGAGGTAATCGTTCATTGAACTACTCCATTTTGTTCCTGAAGCATTGGGCTCTGTTCCAAAATCACTGGCAGAGCAATTAATTTTCAGTTCATCTCCTGGCACCATTGTTACAGGAATTACATTTTGTGGATTTTCACCAACTCTAAGTAAATAATATCCAATACTTGGTATGTTACCTTCTAATTTAAAACTTCCTGAAGCAGAAATAAGGGTATCAGCAACTGAAATTAATCCTCTATCGCTAGGCGCCTCTAAATAAATCCTTAAATTTTCTGCACCTTTTATTTCTCCAGAAACAGAAAAATTTATTTTTAAGGGGTCAATATTGTTTTTTGATTTACTCCATATTCTATAGCTAATTGTACCTATAATACAAATTAATGCTATAATCAGGCCGGTTTTGTATTTATATAAGAATTCCTTCATTTTTATTGTTCTAACATTTGTCTTAACAAGCTATTAGCAATTTTTGGGTCTGCTTTACCATTAGAAACTTTCATTAATTTCCCCATAAAGAAACCAGTTAATTGTTTCTCGCCTGCTTTATAACGTTCAACTTCTGCTTTATTTTCTTCAAAAACTTGCAGAATGAAATTTTTTAAAGTGTTTTCACTTGAATCTTGAATTAAATTAAGTCTTTCAGCAATTAGCAAAGCGGGTTCTTCGCTTCTTAACATTTCAGGAAAAATTTTCTGTGAAGCAATTGAACTTGAAATTTTCCCCTCGTCAATAAGTTTAATCAATGAAGCAATTCGATCAGCATTTAGTGGGAACTCATCTATTTCTTTTCCGAATTCATTTAAATATGATTTTATATCACCCATAATCCAGTTTGCTGCAGCTTTGTAATTTTTAGTATGACAAATTAATTCTTCGTAATACAAAGCAATTCCTTTATTATCGGTTAAGTTGTAAGCGTCGTATTCAGATAAACCAAATTCTTTGGTGTATTTCTCAAAAAGTGCGCGTGGCAAAGTTGGCATGTCCTTTTTTATTTCGTCAATCTGCTCTTGGTTGATAAATAAAGGCTGTAAATCTGGTTCTGGAAAATACCGGTAATCATTTGCTGCTTCTTTGCTTCGCATTGAAATTGTAATTCCTTTTAATGCATCAAATCCTCTTGTTTCTTGTGAAAGCTGTCCTCCTGATTCAAGTACTTCTATTTGGCGAGTTATTTCAAATTCAATCGCTCGCTGAACATTTCGAATAGAATTCATATTTTTCACCTCGACTTTCGTTCCAAAAGCATCTTGACCTTTTATACGAACAGAAATATTTGCATCACATCTTAAGGATCCTTCTTCCATATTTCCGTCACAAATATCGAGGTAGCGAACTAATTTTCTAATTTCACTGACATAATTATAGGCATCCTGGGAACTTCTTAATTCAGGTTCTGACACAATTTCAAGTAGGGGAGTGCCTGCTCTGTTTAAGTCAACTAAAGTATCATAAACATCAACATCGTGAATGCTTTTTCCAGCATCTTCCTCCATGTGAATTCGAGTAATATTAATCTTCTTTTCTTGATTTTCTTCCGTTCGAATTACAATACTTCCTCCGGTGCAAATTGGTGTGGTATCTTGGGTAATTTGATATCCCTTTGGTAAATCCGGGTAAAAATAATTTTTTCTTGCGAAATGTTGTTCTCGTGCAATATCGCAACCACATGCTATTCCCAAACGAATTGCAAAATCAATTGTTTTGGAGTTCATCTTTGGTAAGGTTCCGGGATGTCCAAGTGTTATTGCACTAATATTCGTATTTACTTGCGCGCCGTATTCATTTACATCGTTGGAATATGCTTTAGTTTTGGTCAACATTTGCGCGTGAACCTCTAATCCAATTACTGCTTCGTATTTATCGCGTACTTCCTTTTCCATTCTTTTATATTCGAGAAATCAATTCTTTCATTATTAAGGTCATCTTTGGTTCTTGTTTACCCGCAACTTCAATTACATCTTGAACACTTACTTTTTGAATCTTTCCAGGAACTCCTAAATCTGTGATGATTGATATCGCAAAACAAGGAATATCCATGTGTCGAGCCACAATTACCTCAGGAACGGTAGACATTCCAACTGCGTCAGCTCCTGTATTTCTAACATATTGGTATTCTGCTGGCGTTTCTAGGGTTGGACCTGTTAATCCTGCATAACATCCTACAGCAATTCTAATATCGTTTTCTTTCGCAATTGTCAGCGCCAAAGCAATCATGGTTGAATCATAAGGTTCACTCATATCTGGAAATCGTGGTCCTAATTCATCAAAATTTTTGCCGATAAGAGGATTTCCAGGAAAAAGGTTAATGTGATCGTTTTGAATCATAATTTCCCCTACTATAAAATCTGGGTTTACACCTCCTGAAGCATTGCTTACAAAAAGACGTTCAATTCCCAATAATTTCATAACTCTTACAGGAAATGTAACTTGTTGCAAAGTGTAACCTTCATAATAATGAAAACGACCTTGCATTGCTACAACTTTTTTTCCGCCTAATTCTCCAAAAATTAATTTTCCGGAATGACTTTCTACTGTTGAAACAGGAAAATTAGGGATGTCCTCATAGGGAATTTCATCAATAATATTTATTTCATTTACCAATCCTCCTAAACCAGTTCCAAGAATAATTCCAATATTTGGTTGAACGTTGGTTTTTGAGCGAATATAAGCTGCAGATTCTTTAAATTGCTGTAACATATTTTTTTATTAAAAAATTAAATTCATCTTCATTTTCAATCTTTAAATCAATAGGCAAATAATACCAAGGATAGGTCTCTAATTCGTCAGCTGATAATTTGGTTTGAAGACGAACATAATCTTTTTCAGTGGTTATAATTACACTACTTTCTTGTGCAAAAGTATCAAATTTTTGGTGGATTTGCTTTATATCTGTTGAATCAAAATTATGATGGTCAGCAAAAAGAAGTACTTCCACTTTATACTTTTTGCGAAGTTCAATAATTAGGGTTTCCGGTTGAGCAATTCCACAAACTAATAAAACTGTTTTAAATGAGGTTCTTTTTGCAGCAAAAGAGATCAATTCACCATATTCTATTGAACTAAAGAAAATGGGTTTTGAATATTTTTGCATGCATTCTATAATTCTATTTTTATGAGTGGCTTCAATTGATTCGGGACATTTGGTAATAACAATACAATCAGCTCTATTTGCGCCACATCTCGCTTCTCTAAGGTTACCAACAGGAAGAAGAAAATCACTTGTGAAAATTTGCTGAAAAGGTGTTAAAAGAATAGAAAAACCAGCATTTACATATCTGTGCTGAAAAGCATCATCGAGTAATAAGATGGAGTTTTTAGTTTGTTTTTCACGAAGTTTACTTGCTCCAAGACTTCTTTTTTCAGCAACAGCAACTGTAATCTCAGTTTTAAAGCGTTTCTTATAGAGCAGTGGCTCATCGCCGACTTCATCAGAAGTAGAATCTACAGTTACCTCATTGTAGCCAGATGTTTTTCTGCCATATCCACGGCTTAAGATTTGAATTTGGAAGTCATTTTTTAATAAATTTGTCAAGTAAATAGTCATCGGTGTCTTACCACTTCCTCCAACTGATAAATTTCCAATACAAATTGATGGTTCTTGTAGTTTTTGAGATGAAAAAATTCCCCAATCGAAGAAAAGATTTCGTATTAAGGTAATTATATAATACAAAAAAGAGAATGGGAATAGGAAATACCGAAATAAATTCATCTAGCGAATTTACAAAGCATTCTCTTAATTTACATGATAATCAGATAATTCTTGCTCATCGGCATAATAAAAAACTCTTATTAGAGCAGTATCGTTTAAGAAATCAATCTTTCCAATATCAAAGCGATTAATAGATAAGCCAGTACGTTTTTCTAAATCTGCTTTCATTTCTTCATATTTATCTGGTGTTATAAGATCTATCCGCTCATAATTGATTGTTTTTCGAGTTTCGTGCTTCATTAACCAAACGTATTCTAGAATATACGTTAAGATTACAACAGAAAAATTAATTGTGCCTAATTCAGCCATGCTCAATTTATTTGCACCTAAAGCATTAACAACACTTATGCCAATTATCAAAAATAAATAAGTCATTTCTTTAATTTCAATGGCATCTGTCCGATAGCGAATTATACCAAATATTGCGAAAAGCCCCAGTCCCATTCCAGTATCAATATCTAATTTCTTTAAACCGAAACAAAGAAAAAAGGTAATTGTCCCAATTAAATAATAGGTGAAAAGGTAATCTTTCCGTTTTGTTTTGGGATAATAGAGGTAACGAATAATAATAGTAAGGAAAAATAAATTAATTGCAAACCTCAATAAAAGCATGTAAAAATCGTCATTAAACCAAATGATGGACATTGAATCTGAAATAATTTCTGCAGATTTTTTTAATGGAAAAAAAATAAAGTTAAATAGCTGTGTCATTGTTCATTTTTTTTAAATAAAGTAATTTTCTTTTAAAGCGGTTGAATTTTAATTTACCTTCTCCATATAATTCCATTGAACCTAAGCAGTATTTACTTAGTCGGTAGGGTCTTAGACTTTTACTTTTCATGATTTTGAAAAATGGCGAAGAACGATTTAGTTTATCTTGTTTTAATTCTGAGATAACCAAATTAGGAAAGGGGCAAGAGATTTCTCCAAATTTAAATTCGATGTTGAAATCTAAGGTTAGTCGTTCGTTTAAGACATTGTGAACAAGCGTTAAACGTTGAAATGTATTCCACATAGTTGGATTCAAAGCTATGTCTTTTTTAAGTTGTTTTGATATGAATTTTTGTTGAATCTCATCAAAAATTGGAGTGAAATCATTGGTTTCAATTCTTTTTTTATC
>Ga0208223_1000462_pt1 | contig 9887 bp, 8 predicted proteins | sample LakMenE07Oct09ns_FD_150678 | JGI IMG/M metagenome (GOLD analysis project Ga0208223, IMG submission 150678) | Freshwater microbial communities from Lake Mendota, WI - 07OCT2009 deep hole epilimnion ns (SPAdes) | ecosystem: Environmental > Aquatic > Freshwater > Lake > Epilimnion/Euphotic zone ...
AGCATATAGCGCCCTAAACTATCAAGCAAGACTTAATAAATGTATTGGCGATAAAGAAGTTGAACTCTGTCAAAAAAGAATTCAGACAGATAGGTGCTGGGATAGAGCACGAGATATGTGCATGGCAAGATGTTGGACAACTGATGCTGAATGGAGACTACAAAGATGTCCTTCATTAACTTCATATTGGAAATTAATTCCTGATCTTCCTAATGGATCATGTGGATTCAAAGTTTGTGGAACTGAATGTCAATTTCAGTGTGGAGCTTGTTGCCAATGGACAGTTCCTGCTGGTGTAACAAGAGCAAGGTTTCAGCTTTGGGGAGCTGGTGGAATGTCTACAGCAGGATGCTGCTGTGGCGGATCTCCATTTGGAAGCACTGGAGCGTATACATCAGCAATCATAGATGTTTCTCCTGGATGGACATATACTCTCTGTTCTGGTTGTGCTTTTTGTTGTTATGCTGGAACTACATCAGGTGCTAATAGAGTCCCTGGATCCGCATCATGGGCTACTGGATGCAACTTGAGAGGATTCTGCGCTGATGGCGGGCAAGGAAGTTTGGGAGATTGGATGCTTACTTATAAAGGATTTTATGGTCCTTCTGCTGCTTGTTGTATTGGTTCTTGTTACACTAGTGGAGCAACTATTTGCAATTGTGGTGGAAATTATTGTACTGCAGGTATTGTATCTAGTTCTACAGGTGAAATTCCATATCTTCCTGGAGCAAATTATCATGGATCCGCAATAAATTCTATTGTTTATGGAATTAGAGGAATGTGGCCTGTTTTCTGTATGTGTGAGGGAGGATCCAGAGGATATCAAATTCATCCACCAGTTTATGGATATCCAGAAGCACAAGTTACTTGGTGGTGGGATCAAGTAAATTGTTGCACAATGCAAGGGTTCAACTATAGAGCAGACACTGGATATTTAAATATTCCTAGTGCAGGTGCTGCACCAACAGTTCTGTTTGCTGGTTGCAACACTGCTTGTGGAGATATGGGTCGTATGGGAATGGTTTGTGTGACCTTCTGTTAATACTTGATAAATATTGGTGAATAATTTATAATTGATTTTGGAGAACTCGTAATCAATGAACAAAGCGTTTTTTATTAACGGTGGAGCAGGGAGAGTTCTCTGCTCCATCCCTGCATTAGAAGAATATGCTAAAAACAACGAAGATTTCATAATCGTAGCGGAAGCATGGGGAGAACTTTATTCTTGTAGTAAAGTGTTAAGAGATAAAGTTTATGCTTCATTTCATAAAGATCTTTTTGACTTATATTTAAAAGATAAAGAAATAGTAAGTCCAGAACCATATCGTCTGAATGCATATTTTAATCAGAAGTGTAATATGATTCAGGCATTTGATATTTTAATTAATGATCTAAAAGATATTCCTAAAACAAAAAAGATTAGCATTGAATTAAATAAAGCAGAGCAAATAACAGGACATAATATTGTAAATGAAGTTAGACAGGTAACAAAAAAAGATAAAGTAATTGTTTTTCAACCTTTTGGTAGTGGAATAAAAGCAGAAGGTAACTTTATTTTTGATCCAAGTGGAAGGAGTTTTGAATTAAAAGATATTATGTCTTTAATTGATGAATTGAAAAAGAATTATGCTATAATTTTAATGTCTCAAATTGAAATTCCACATGGTCAAGAATATGGTATTGCAATGCCAAAAAACTTGGGATTGAATCAGTGGGCTGGGGTTATTAATGCTTCGGATTATTTTCTTGGTTGTGATAGTGTCGGGCAACATTTTGCTTATGCATTAAACAAACCAGCAACTGTTGTAATTGGATCTACGTGTCCAGAGAATATTTCATATCCAGATAATAATTCATTTTATATCATTGATAATGGAAAAGGAAAAAGAAAATATAGTCCAATTAGAATGACAATGGACGATTCTTGTGATAGAAATAATGAAGATCTGATGGTATTGAATGAGAATACTTTAAAGCAAATTACAAAATCAATAAAAGATAAAATTGGGGTAAGTAAAGTAAATAATGATTCTTTGAATTTGAGTGGAGCAAATGGTTCTAGTTGCTGTCCTCCAACTTCAATGCCAATGCTTCCTTCTACTATGTCCAATTTTAATGGATTTCAAAAACCGAAGGTCAATAAGAAAAAACCAATTGATCAAATTTTAGAATTAAACGACGTTAAATCTTGAGGTGCTATTATGAGTATTATTGTTTCTTGTGCTCGTGGGCACAATGCTAGTACTACTTTGCTTGTTGATGGTAAAGTAATTTTTTATGTAGAAGAAGAAAGACTTTCTAGAACAAAGCATGATGGATCTCCTCTTCTCGGGCTAATTAAAGTATTTGATTATGTTGATCATATTGATCATCTAGTAGTTTGCCATACTCACAGAAATGGACCAGTTTTGGATTGGACTGGAGAAGATCTTTATCATGGATTGATTAGGAAACTTGCTAGGAAAAAGTTTGAATACCAGACTCATTTTATTGATACTATTCATCATGAAATGCATGGAGCTTGTGCATTTTTAAATTCTGGATTTGAAACCGCTGCTTGTGTAATTGCAGATGGCGCAGGAAGTTTTCTTCAAGGAGAATCATTCCCTGGTATTGCCTATGAGTTTGAAACTATTTTTAAAGCAAAGTATCCTTTAGATTTTGATACAGTATATAAGCATCTCGGAGCAAAAGAGTGTGTAGGTATTGTAGATTTTAATGATGATGGTCAATTTTTATTGACTGAATATCCAGGTCTTACAAAAACATATGAAGCAGTAACTGAGTATTGTGGTTTCTCTTGTATTGATGCAGGAAAAACTATGGGTCTTTCTCCATACGGAAAAGAAAATTCAGAACTTCCAGAACTCTTTAGAGATGGTTGGGCAAACCGAGAAGTGTTTGTTCCAAATTATCCAAATGGAGCACAAATAAACATCAACAGACATCCTATTTTAAAGAAAGATGTTATATATCATGAGAAAGGCGAATACACTCAGATTCAAAAAGATATGGCATATGCTGTTCAAAAAGAAACTGAGAAAAGAATGATTGAGTTAATCCATAAAGCACATGAACTTACTGGAGAAACTAACGTTGTTATTTGTGGTGGTTATGGACTAAATTGTGTTGCTAATTATAAGTACTGGAAAGAATTCCCCAACCTTAATATTTACTGTGAGCCTATTTCTCACGATGGTGGAACTTCTATTGGTGGAGCGAAGTATATCTATGCAAAGATGAATGAACTTGAATCTCCAATGGAAAAGCAAACTTCAATTTATTATGGACCAGAATATGATTCTGAAGACTACTTGAACTATGTTGGTGATGCTGAAGTAACTGATACCTCTTATGAAGATGTTGCTAAACTTATTCGTGATGGAAATATTGTAACTATATTCCAGGGTCGTTCTGAAGGTGGTCCTAGAGCATTGGGTAATCGTTCAATCTTATTTGATCCAACCATTAAGGATGGTAAGGACATTGTGAATGGAGTGAAGAGACGAGAATTTTTCCGTCCATTTGCTTGTTCAATTCTGAAAGAAAAAGTGAATGATTGGTTTGATCTTGCAGGTCGTGAAGAGTCTCCTCATATGATGTATGCTGTAGATTGTCTTCCTGGCGTAGAAGAAAAAATTCCATCTGTGATTCACGTTGATGGAACTTGTCGTATTCAAACAGTTACCAAAGAGCAAAATGAGCACTACTATAATCTTATTAGTTCTTTTGAAAAACTGAGTGAAGTTCCTATTCTCTTCAATACTTCCTTTAATCTCGGTGGAGATCCTCTCGTAGAAACTATTGAGGATGCAATTGAAACTTTGAAAAATAGTGATATTGAATATATGTATCTTCCAGAACTTCAGAAGATGATTAAGATTCTAAACGAATGAAAACGGTATTTGTTAATGGAACTTTTGATGTCCTCCACAGAGGGCATCTTGAGTTACTAAATTATGCCAGATCTTTTGGTGATTATCTTGTCGTTGGTATTGATACTGATGACAGGGTGAAAGAAAAGAAAGGTGAATCTAGACCAGTCAATACTACTGAGGATAGATCATTTATGTTAATGAATCTTAAGTCAGTAGATGAAGTTAGATATTTTAGTACAGATAAAGAACTAGAGGATTTGGTAAAATCGGTAAAACCTGATATAATGATCGTTGGATCTGACTGGAAAGGTAAATCAGTTATAGGTTCATATTACTCAGCAGAATTAAAATTTTTCGATAGAATAGATGGATACTCTTCAACTAACATCATTCAAAGTATTATTGATAGGGGATAGTTGTGAAGACGAATACTTATATGGTAAATGCGAAAGGATAAGTCCTGAAGCACCAGTTCCTGTTATGAAGTTTTCTAAATTGGAAACTAAAGCTGGAATGGCGGCAAATGTATGCTTAAACCTTCAGTCATTTGGAATCAATATTACATTTTTAACTAATCCAGAAAAATTAGTTAAAACTCGTTTTATTGATGAAAAATCTAATCAACAGATCCTTCGAGTTGATAATGAAGAAACTATTAAACCATTACTTTTGCCAATATCTACAGATAATTTTGATGCTGTAGTTATATCCGATTATGATAAGGGATATCTTACTAGTTCAAAACTATTTGAAATAGTCGATCAATCAACTTGCCCAGTTTTTATTGATAGCAAAAAAACAATACTTCCAACTTCAGAAAAATGTTTCATTAAAATTAATGACATAGAATATGAAAAATTGAAAGATCAATATTATCCAAATTTGATTATTACTAAAGGTGGTGAGGGATCTATATACAATCATACGTTATATAAAGCAGAAAAAGTAAATGTATATGATGTAGTTGGTGCAGGAGATACATTTCTTTCTGCTTTAGTATATGGTTATTTGAATTATAATAGTATTGAAAAGGCAATAATTTTAGCAAATAAAGCAGCAGCAATTGCTGTGCAACATCCAGGAACTTATGTTTTAAATGAAGAAGATGTCAAAAGTTTATGTGGTTGATATTGATGGAACTATTTGTAATAATGGTGATTGCGAATCTTGTAAATATGAAGGTAGTATTCCGATAAAAGAAAATATCGATAAAATTAATAAATTATATGATGAAGGAAATACTATTAAATATTTCACTGCTCGTGGTATGGGAAGATACAAAGATGATGTACAAAAAGCAAAAGATAAATTTTATAATCTAACTAAAATGCAATTAGATATTTGGGGATGTAAATACCATGAACTTATTCTTGGGAAACCATCTGCAGATTACTACATAGATGATAAGGCAATAATAGCAAATGAATTCTTCAATTAAAATAGTCCCCAAAGGATGGGGATTTGAAAAGTGGATTGTTAATAATGAACAATACTGCGGAAAACTTTTATACTTTATAAAAGGTAAAATGTGTTCTTGGCATTATCATAATATAAAAGATGAAACTTTTTATATTCAATCTGGGAAACTTATATTGTTTTACGGAGAGAATGATGATATTAACTTGGCACAAAAAAAAGTCCTAAGGAGAGGGGATCATTTTCACGTTCCTGTAGGACTTAGACATAAGATGTATGCATTAGAAGATACTGAGTTATTTGAATTCTCAACTCAGCATCTTGATAGTGATAGTATTAGAGTGATTCAAGGAGATAGTCTTTAACTGATTTAAATTTATAATCTCCAATCCATTTCATATCAGCACAAGTATAATTTTGATATTTACCTTTAAGGTGTTCGGGGAAGTCGATATATTCGATTTCCCCATTTTCTTTTTCTGCCACTAACTCTGCGACCTCTTGGAATGAAACTGGTGATCCAGTCCCTAGATCATAAATTCCTGATTTAATATTTGTATTTAAAACTATATCTACTACATCATCAACACAAATAAAGTCTCTAAGGAATTTGTCTGATCCTTTGAATAATTTTAGTTTTCCTGTATCACGAATTTGCTTTGTGAATTTTGAAACGGGACTTGCCTGATCTTCTTTGTGCCCTTCACCATTCCCATATACATTGAAATATCTAAATCCTTGAATTGATTTGAATTTATCGATATTATCTTGGACAAAATAATCAATCTGCAATTTTGTAATTGCATAGTAATTTAAAGGATTAATTACCTTTAATTTTTTTGTTTGATTTCCATATACGGATGCTGATGATGCATACTTTACTGGAATTTGATATTCAATTGCTTTTTCAAATAAGAACAAAGTGAATGCAACATTATTATGATGTAATGTTCTAATATTTTTTTCTGTTGTGGATGATATTGCTCCTTGATGAAGAATTAAAGATACTTCATTCCATCTATCAAATCCACTTATGAATTTATACGCATCTTCTTTTTCTACTTCTATTATGGGTTCATCGATCTTCTTTAGAAAATTTTTACCAATGAATCCTTTGCTTCCAGTTAAAATTATCATAAATATTTAAAATTCTAATTATATAAATGTCTTTTGGTCTTCTCGGATCTATTATACCAGAAATTAACAAAAATTCCTCATTATATATCACTCCTGCAGACAAGTTAATTTCGGGTAAGGTATCTATCTCTAGTAAGAATTATAATCCATCCAAAGTAAGGGTTGGAATAACTACTGATGGAGTTGATGTAAAATATTTACATTATAGTAAATCTATTAATTATGGAGAAACTTTTGAGACTGGATTAATATACATTGGAACAAATCAAAGACTGGTTGTAAGATCAAATACTACCGATGTTAATTTTGTTTTTTATGGGGAGACTTCAGAAGATTCTGTAAATCCAGTAAAATCTGGATTGCTGGGTTCTATATTATCTTCAAATTCAATAAGAAAAGAATTATTTTCTTGCCCACAAAATGCTAATGCATTAGTAAATTTATCGGTATGTAACTTAAATTCTTTACCTGCAAAAACCAGAATTGGTATAACTTCTTCTCTTGCTATTCCTTTTGATTCTTCTCATTACATTGAATATGATGTTGAAATTGGTCCTAGTGAATCATATAATAGATATGATTTAAAATTAACATCTGGGCAAGCTATAATTGTTTCTTCAAGTGTTGATTCTAATGTTAATTTTGTTTGTCATGGAAAATTAGTTTATGGTGAAATTTCAGACGATAACCTAACAGTAATTGGAAATCTCAGAGTAGATGGAAATACTGGACTTGGTACGTTTTTTGCTAGATCTAAATTAGATGTTGTAGGTAATGCTAGAGTTGATGGAACATTAACTGTTGCTGGTATTATTACTGGTATTGTTACTTCAACAAGTTTAAATCAATCTCTATTAAATTTGGGAGCTTTACCATCGATAGATGGTTCTGCACTTACTGGAATTGTTGCACAATCTTCTGGTGGAATACAAATCAGAGATTCTGGAATTCCTGTTGGTATTGCAACAGTAATAAATTTTGCTCAAAATATAAAATCTTCATTTGGTCTTGGAATAGCTTCAGTGAGACTTGATGATAATATTTCAATTCCTGGGGATATCGATGCTCTTGGTAACATTAGAGTTGCAACAAATAGATTTGTTGTTAATGGATCAACTGGGAACGTTACTGCAACTGGATCAATAAGCGCAAATTCAACGGTTTCTGGTAATGGAATTAATGCTCTAAATAATAGAGTTACAAATGTCGGAACAGCAACTTCTGATACTGATGCGACAAATAAAAGATATGTTGATAATAGAACTATCGCAATCTCAATCGCTTTATCTTAACAAGATTAGGAGATAATTTTAAATGGCAAAAAAGCAGATTAGAAATTACGTTTTTAAACCAGGAGTTGCTGGCGCAGGAACAATTAAAATTCTTGATAAAGTTTCATTGGATAAATTTCTTTTGATTACTAATGTAACTAGTAATCAAATATTATATAATTTTGCTGACCCGACAAATCAAATAGCAGTTCAATTTACTGAAACTACGGATGGGTCTGATCCAGATTATCCATATGCAAATACATTATCTAATGGTGTAACAACAATCAATTTCTTATTTGATACTTCTTCCCAATCTTCTACAGATGCTCTTCAAATTTTTATAGAAGACGAAGAAGTTACATTCAGACCTTATAACTTTGGTACTGATGCGATTGAGAGAATGCGTGTCGCAACTCCTCAATCAATGCTTGATGCTGACTTTGAATATGGATTGCAACCTACAAAGTGGCAAACTATAGATTTAATGAGGGGTTATCCAAGTCTTTACGAAATCCCAGGATCTGATGTTACCGTTGCATCTATTATTACTGATGCTAGCTCTACTACTGGAGGTGTAGGTGACTCCATTATTACAGTAACTACTACAGAAGCACATGGATTTTCTGTAGGATCTGGATTAAGAGTTACTGGATTATTAGATTCTGTTTTTGGTGCGACTAGAGCAGAAGGTTCGTTTGTCGTCCATGAAGTCCCATCTACAACTTCATTTAGATATTATGCAAAAGGAAAAGTTGGAACTTCTGACGGACAATCTTTACTTTCTTCTTTTATCCAATTAAGACTTTCTGGATTTTATACTGGTTCTGATATTGGAACCCCATCTTTTAGTGTAGTATCTCAGGGATCTAACGGAACGTTTTCCACTAGATTAACTACACCTATTAACAGCAATAGAATTTCGTATATTGGTGTAAATACTGTATCTATTGGAGCGCCTTTAACTGGTCTTGGAGTATCAATTGGAACTCAAGTAACAGGAATTACAACAACTAGTGGAACTTTAACACTTGCTGAAGATATTATTGCTCCAACGAATACGATTGTTGTAAATGATACTACTGGAGTAAATGTTGGCAGCGCAATAACTGATGGAACTTCTGATAATGCAGTTTTCGTAACAAATATAGTTGGAAATCAATTAACACTTTCTTCTCCATTTTTATCTAATAGAAGTGGAAGCGTAGATCAAATTGGTATTGTTACTGCAACCCCTGTAAATTTTGGAAATGGCAGTGGAGCTTTATTTGACGTATCAACAAATAATAACTCTTATGTTGTTTCGGTTTCTAGAGTTCAGAAATCTGTAACTGGTGTTGGTGGAAGTGATTTTATTAATATTGGGCAATTCTTTGGTGATATTGTAATTGGACAAAGAGTTATTGGAACTGGAATTGGAGCGGGTGCTACAGTAAGAAGTGTTGGAGCAGGATTAACAGATATTCAATTGTCCGTTGTGAATACAGGAACTGTTTCTGGAATTGCAACTTTTACTAAAGTTGGAGCTGGATATAGCACTAATGATAGAATTATTATTGATGGAAATACTTTTTTTGGGCAAAGTGGAATAAACGATCTTGTTGTGAAGGTTAATTCTGTTGATGCACAAGGAGGAATTACTTCAGTAACCTCTGCAAAAGCGGTGTCTATTTCTTCTGGAACACCAAGAATTAGTACAGCTCAATTTAAAACTGGATCATCTTCATTGCTTTTAAATCCAACTGATGGAACCGTAGATTCTCTTAGTGTTGCATCTGATCCTGAATTTGCTTTTGGAACCGAAAACTTTACAATTGAATTTTGGATTTATAGAAATAGAACTTCTATTACAGAATTCATATTTGATATGAGATCTTCTGGTGCAACTGAGGTTGCTCCATGTATTCAATTAAACTCATCTAATCAATTAATATATTTTTTAAATGGATCTTCTGTAATAACAAGCACCACAACCATTCTATCTTCAACATGGACTCACATTGCTTTAACTAAATCTGGGACTACTACTAGATTGTTTATTGATGGAACGATCGAAGGAACATATACTGATGCAAGTAATTATTCTCAAAAACCAGTTAAAATTGGAGCAAGAGGATACGATAACTTCTCTGGATTTTTTGGATATATTGATGATTTACGTGTAGCAAAGGGAATAGCAAGATAT
>Ga0208223_1000463_pt1 | contig 9886 bp, 7 predicted proteins | sample LakMenE07Oct09ns_FD_150678 | JGI IMG/M metagenome (GOLD analysis project Ga0208223, IMG submission 150678) | Freshwater microbial communities from Lake Mendota, WI - 07OCT2009 deep hole epilimnion ns (SPAdes) | ecosystem: Environmental > Aquatic > Freshwater > Lake > Epilimnion/Euphotic zone ...
TGCTAGTTAAATTCAAACCCAAATGAGTCGCTAATTGCTTAAATTCTGGGAATGAAGTGTTGACGTTGGCGCAGTTATTGATGGTAATTGGGCCGCTAGAACGTAAGCCAGCAATCGAGAATGACATCGCAATCCGGTGATCGCCATGCGACTCAACTACGCCAGTACCAATGCTGCCGCCTTGAATCACCATACCGTCTTCGGTTGGTTGCGCGTCAACACCTAGAATTTGTAAACCATCGGCCATTACTTGAATTCGATCAGATTCTTTAACCCGCAATTCTTTTGCGCCAGTCAATGTAGTTTGACCTTCTGCACAAGCAGCCGCCACAAACAACACAGGGAATTCATCAATCGCTAATGGCACCAAATGCTCTGGAATTGCTATGCCTTTTAATTGGCTAGAACGCACACGCAAATCAGCGACTGGCTCACCGCCCACTGAACGCTGGTTTAATACTTCAATATCCGCACCCATCAAACGCAAAATATCAATCACGCCAGTACGAGTTGGGTTGATACCAACATGGTTCAAAGTAACGTCTGAATCAGGGGCAATGCTGGCACCCACTAAAAAGAATGCCGCTGAAGAAATATCACTCGGTACGTCGATTTGAGTCGCGGTCAATTTACCTTGGTTATTGATAGTCGCGGTACTGCCTTGGCGTTTAACTGGGTAGCCGAAACCGGTCAACATACGTTCGGTATGATCACGAGTGGGTGCTGGTTCGGTGACAGTAGTATCGCCTTCTGCGTACATACCGGCTAACAATAAGCAGGATTTAACCTGTGCGCTGGCAATTGGCATATCGTAATTAATGCCTTGTAACTGACCGGCTTTGCCTTTGATATGTAAAGGCGCGGTGCCATTTTCTTGGGTTTCAATTTCAGCACCCATTAAAGCCAATGGCGCAGTAACGCGGCGCATAGGACGTGATTCTAAAGACTCGTCACCGGTCAAAGTAGAGTTAAATGGCTGACCCGCCAATAAACCGCTTAATAAACGCATCGAGGTACCCGAGTTACCTAAATACAAAGGTTTAGTCGGCGCTTGCAAACCGTGTTTACCGACGCCGTGAATGGTGACTTCGCCATTAACCGGCCCTTCGATTTTAACGCCCATGGCGCGAAAGGCTTCCAAGGTTGACATCGCATCTTCGGCATTTAAAAAGCCTCTAACATGAGTCACGCCTTCAGCTAGTGAACCCAGCATAATTGAACGATGGGACATAGATTTATCACCAGGAACGCGAATTTCGCCGCGCAAACTACCACCGGGTTGAACTTGAAAGGTAACGGATTGTGACATAGTAAATTCTCAGTCTTCTTGTTGGTCGAGAAAACGCTGCCGAGCATTTCTGGCATACGTAAAGGTTTCAAAAAGCGCGGCTCCTTGGTCGGAAGCCAATAATTGCTGGATTTTGCTTAATTCATCTTGATATTGCTGAATTAAAGGAATGATTTCTTGTTTGTTTGCCAAACAAATATCTTGCCACATGGTCGGATCGCTCGAAGCAATCCGGCTAAAATCTTTAAAACCACCGGCAGCATATTTAAAAATTTCCCGCTGTTCGTCTTTACGGCCCAATAGACCGACCAAGGCAAACGCCAAAATATGCGGTAAATGACTGGTAGCGGCTAACACGGTGTCGTGATGCTCAACCGACATTTGCGAAACACTGGAACCCAGCTGCTGCCAAAAATTACTGACGGCATTCAAAGCATTAGCTTCTGTATCAGCCAACGGGGTAATGATTAAACGGCGATTTTCAAATAATTGCGGATTCGCTGCTGCCACTCCGCTTCGCTCGGCTCCCGCAATTGGATGAGCCAAAACGAAATTAGTCGGCACAGCACCAAACACAGCCTCTAATGCAGTAACAACACTGCCTTTAGTGCTACCCGCATCGCTATAAATGGTTTGTTGATTCCAATAAGGTTTCAGCTGTTCAAAAATCGTCTGCATGGTGCCGACGGGCGTAGCGATAATCACCACATCACACTCTTTGATGGCTTCGCTAATATCGGTATAAAACTGATCAATAACGCCCAATTCCTGAGCCAATTGCAGATTAGCTAGATTTTGTTGCTGACCATAGGCAACGATTTGTTGGCATAAACCTTTGCTACGCGCGGCACGGGCTATCGAGCCACCAATTAAGCCGACGCCGATAATGCATAGTCGGTTAAACACCCCGTAAAACCTCGACTAAGGCATCTAGGAAAATTTGGTTTTCACGTTCTGTGCCAATACTGACTCGTAAATGATTAGGCATTTCGTAGTTAGCCACTGGACGCACGATCACGCCTTTTTGCAATAAGGCGTTGTAAATTGGCATCGCTGTTTGCAACACATCGACAGCAACAAAGTTACCAGAAGATGGAATCCAAGGTAAACCTAAGGCTTTAAAACCAGCGGTCAATTGCGCCATGCCAGTATTATTGATTGCCAAAGTTTGTTGTAAATAATCGGCATCAGTTAAAGCCGCTTCAGCTGCAGCCAGTGCCAACATATTGCAGTTAAACGGCTGGCGAACGCGATTTAATAAATCAGCCAATTCAGGTGAAGAAACCCCGTAGCCGATTCTGAATCCCGCTAAACCAAAGGCTTTCGAGAATGTGCGAGCAATGATTAAATTAGGAAATTGATTTGGCCAAGCCATTGATTCGGTTCTGTGCGCTGGATCGACAAATTCATAATAAGCTTCATCCAATACGCACAACACATCTTTCGGTAAATCAGCAATAAAGGCTTTTAAATCCGCTTCTGGCAATAAAGTACCGGTTGGATTATTAGGATTAGCAATAAACACCACGCGAGTTTTATCGCTGATTTGCGCCCGCATCGCCTGTAAATCATGACCATAATTAACCGCTGGCACGACTTTGGCAATCGCACCGACCGCTTGAGTCAGAATCGGATACAAAGCAAATGCGTGTTGGGAAAATACCACTTCATGCTCTGGGGTCACGAAGGTACGCATGACCAATTCCAGAATTTCGCTGGAACCGTTACCTAAAGTAATTTGCTGAGCTTCGATACCTAATTTTGCCGATAAAGCCGCTTTTAGATTAAAACCACTGCCATCAGGATAGCGAGTTAATTCGGGAATAGTCGCTTGAATCGCTTCGATAACCTTAGTACCTGTGCCCAATGGATTTTCATTGGAGGCTAGTTTAATCACCTCATCTAAACCCAGTTCACGTTGTAATTCCTCGACAGGTTTACCTGGCACATAAGGGACTAATTTTTGAACGCCAGCGGTGGCAAGAGATAAAAATTGATTCATCGGCTTAATAAGTTAGATAACGGCTTTGGGATAAGAACCTAATATTTTCAGTAACTTGACATTGTTTTGTAAAGTATCAAGCGCCTTGGCGACATCGCTATCGTCACGATGACCATCAATATCGATAAAAAACACATATTCCCACAAACCTTGGCGTGAAGGACGTGATTCGATATGCGCCATGCTGATGCCATTCTCGGCAAACGGTGCCAAAATTCTGTGTAAGGCGCCAGGCTGATTGCCGGTTGAAACTAAAATCGAGGTTTTGTCGATGCCGGTTGAATCCGGTTGTTGCTGACCAATCACAATAAAGCGCGTGGTGTTATTGGCTTCGTCTTCAATATTACTTTCCAAGACTTTTAAGTCATACAATTCAGCAGCCACTAAGCTGGCAATCGCCGCTTTAGTTGGATCTAATGACGCTAAACGCGCGGCTTCGGCATTGCTACTGACCGCAGTACAAGCCACATTCGGCAAATGGCTGTTTAACCATTGCCGGCATTGTGCCAAGGATTGTTGGTGCGAATACACTTCGGTGATTTCCGCCATCGAGTTGATTTTGCCCAGCAAATTATGATGAACACGAATTTCGACTTCACCGCAAATCTGCAACGGTGAATTAATAAAGCGATCCAAAGTATGAGCAATCACGCCTTCGGTTGAGTTTTCGACCGGCACTACCCCAAACTGACAATGACCACTTTCCACGGCTTGGAAAATCTCATTGATAGTCGGTACTGGAATATCGTTAACCGCATGACCAAAATGCTTGAAAGTCGCTTGCTGGGTAAAGGTACCTTGCGGGCCTAAATAAGCAACTTCCAAAGGTTTTTCCAATGCCAGACAAGCCGACATCACTTCTCTAAATAGATGTGCCGCTGTGTTATCGCTTAAAGGGCCTGGATTGATTTCTTTAATCCGCCGTAACACTTGCGCTTCGCGATCTGGGCGATAAAAACTACCGGTTTCGCCTTCTGCTTGCTTGGTTTTAGCGACTTGTATCGCGCATTCGGCACGTTGATTGATCAACTGCAAAATCTGCTGATCAATATTGTCAATCTGTTGCCGCAACTCTGACAAAGGGATAATGGTGTTCATAATCGTCTATTAATGCGTACGTTCAAACTCTGCCATAAACTCGATTAAAGCATCGACACCGGCTTCCGGCATGGCGTTATAAATACTGGCTCGCATACCGCCCGATATACGATGACCTTTCAAAGAACTTAAACCGTGTTGTTCTGCCAATTTTAAAAATTCACTGTCCAAACCACTATCAGCCAACACAAACGGTACATTCATTCTCGAACGATAGCGTTTATCAACTGCGTTGCTGTAAAGACTGGATTGGTCAATTGCTTGATACAGCTTATTGGCTTTGCGAATGTTGAGTTGCTCAATCGCCGCTATACCGCCTTGCTGTTTTAACCATTGCAAAACCAAACCTAATAAATACCAGTTGTAGGTTGCGGGGGTGTTAAGCATTGAATCGGCAGCAGCTTGTTGCTGGTAATTAAACACCGCTGGTACTTGCGGATTCGCCAAATTCAATAAATCGTCACGAATAATCACTACGGTCACACCGGAAGGCCCCATGTTTTTCTGGGTCCCAGCATAAATCAAACCGTATTGGCTAATATCTTCTGGGCGCGACAAAATGTCTGATGACATATCGCAAACCAAAGGCAAATCGCCGACATTCGGCGTATCAAAAAACTCGACGCCGTGAATGGTTTCGTTTGAGGTGTAATGCAAATAAGCGGCGTTTTGATCAATTTGCCAACTGTCTCTATCTGGAATCGAGGTAAAGCCATTGGCTTCGCTACTAGCCGAAACTTGAACCTGACAATATTTACCGGCTTCTTTGATAGCGCTAGTAGACCAAGCACCAGTATTGACGTAACAGGTTTTAGTTTTATTGCCGAGAATATTTTGCGGAATCAAGGCGAATTGACCACTTGCACCGCCTTGTAAAAACAAGACTTTATAGTTGCTCGGGATGGCTAATAACTCGATTAAATCGTTTTTCAGGGTTTCGGCAATGCTCATAAAGTGCTTGCCGCGGTGACTCATTTCCATCACCGACATGCCTGTACCCTGCCAATCTAATAATTCTTGCTGGGCTTTTAACAACACGGCTTCTGGCAATGTTGATGGCCCCGCGCTGAAATTAAAGATTCTCGACATGCTTATTCTTCCTCACCTTGAGCAACGTCAGCGTCAGTTTCAACATCGGCATCAAGATTGGTTTCATCGACTAAATCGGCATCTTCGTCATCGCCCTCTTCATCACCTAAACCATCAATCCGATCAACGCCGACCACTTTTTCGCCTTTATCGAGACGAATCACAGTCACGCCTTGAGTATTTCTACCCACCACGGAGATTTCGTTAACGCGGGTTCTAACCAAAGTGCCGCCATCAGTAATCAACATAATTTCGTCAGTATCGTTAACCAATACTGCACCCACTACTGCGCCATTACGTTCTGAGGTTTGAATTGCGATTAAGCCTTGGCCACCGCGACGATGCTGAGTAAATTCTTCTAATTTGGTACGTTTGCCATAGCCGTTTTCAGTGATATTCAGCACGGTGCCTTCGCTGGCAATAATCAAAGAAATCACTTTTTGACCGTCTTGTAAGCGAATACCACGCACACCAGTTGCGGTTCTGCCCATAGAGCGAACATCGGTTTCGTTGAAACAAACCGCTTTGCCGTCACTGCTGAACAACATCACATTTTGCTGACCGTCAGTAACAGCCACACCGACCAAGGTGTCGTTTTCGTTTAAATCAATGGCAATTTTGCCGTTGCTACGTTGGCGTTCAAACTCGGTTAACGGGGTTTTCTTGACTGTACCAGACGAGGTTGCCATGAAGATGTATTTATCTTCACTGTATTCACGCACCGTCAACATGGCGTTGATTTTTTCGCCTTCTTCCAGTGGCAATAAATTAACGAATGGCTTACCACGCGAAGCTCGACTGGCGACTGGCAAATTAAACACCCGCAACCAATAGACTTTACCTTTCGATGAGAAACATAAAATCGTGTCATGCGTGTTGGCGATAATCAGTTTTTCGACAAAATCATGTTCTTTGGTTGCTGTCGCTGATTTACCACGACCACCGCGACGCTGAGCTTTGTAATCAGTTAATGGTTGTGTTTTGACATAACCTTCATGCGACATGGTGACCACCATGTCTTCTTCGGTAATCAAATCTTCGGCAGACAGATTTGAAAAATCTTGAATAATTTCGGTACGACGAGCATCAGCATATTGGCTGTTGATTTCGGCTAACTCTTCTTTAATCACTTCCATCAAGCGAACATCGCTCGCCAAAATGTATAAATAACCGTCAATCAATTCCAGTAATTGCTTGTATTCATTAACAATTTTTTCTTGTTCTAAACCGGTTAATCGGTGCAGACGCAAATCCAAAATAGCTTGAGCTTGTTGTTCTGATAAACGGTATTTACCGTCAGCTAAGCCAAATTCAATCCCTAAATCTTCAGGACGGGAACGATCGGCATCCGCTCTATCCAATAAAGCAGACACCAAACCTGCCGCCCAAGTTTTAGCTAATAAACCTGCTTTAGCTTCTTGTGGGTTGGCAGAGATTTTGATCAATTCAATCATCTCATCGATGTTTGCTAAAGCAACCGCCAAACCTTCGAGGATATGCGCCCGCTCTCTTGCTTTACGCAAATTGTAGATAGTTCTACGCGTGACAATTTCACGGCGATGATTGATGAAAGCGTTAAGGATATCTTTCAATGGCATACAATGCGGACGACCGTCCAGCAAGGCTACCATGTTGATACCAAACACAGTTTGTAGCTGGGTTTGTTTATAGAGATTGTTTAAAACCACTTCCGGCACTTCGCCACGACGCAGTTCAACGACCATCCGCATCCCGTCTTTGTCAGACTCATCACGCAGACCAGAAATACCTTCTAATTTGCCTTCTTTGACTAATTCGGCAATTTTTTCCAGTAAACGGGCTTTATTAACTTGATAAGGTAGCTCGGTGGTAATAATCGCTTGTCGGCCAGTTTCGCCAATCTCTTCAAAATGGCAACGAGCACGCAAATAAATACGACCACGACCGGTAGCATAGGCTTCGTAAATCCCTGATGCACCATTGATAATGCCAGCAGTTGGAAAATCAGGGCCTGGAACGATTTGCATTAATTCTTGAATGCTTAAATCAGGATTTTCGATCAACGCTAAACAAGCTGTGACGATTTCGACTAGATTGTGTGGCGGGATATTGGTCGCCATACCGACTGCGATACCGGAAGAACCGTTAATCAACAAGGTAGGAATACGGGTTGGCATTACGGTCGGTTCAGATTCCGACTCGTCATAGTTGGCAACAAAATTAACGGTTTCTTTGTCAATATCAGCCAGCAATTCATGAGCAATTTTTGACATCCGCACTTCGGTATAACGCATAGCCGCTGGTGAATCGCCATCCACCGAACCAAAGTTACCTTGACCGTCAATCAGCATGTAACGCAAAGAAAACGGCTGCGCCATACGAACCATAGTGTCGTAAACCGCTGTATCACCGTGAGGGTGATATTTACCGATTACGTCACCGACGATACGCGCCGATTTTTTGTAAGGCTTATTCCAATCGTTGCCCAGCTCGCTCATGGCGTATAAAACCCGGCGATGCACAGGCTTTAAGCCATCTCTGACATCAGGAAGTGCTCTACCAACGATAACGCTCATGGCGTAGTCTAGGTAGGATTGTTTCATCTCGTCTTCGAGATTGACGGGGATAATTTCTTTTGCGAAGTCTGACATGAGTCCGTGATCCAAATAAAAGCCTGAACAGCAATTCCATATAAATCAGGCTATAAAGGCGACATTGTAGCAAATGCACGCCTTTTAGTCGAAGGCTGATGGGCTAAGCGAATACTTCGCTTAAAAAGTTCTGCATTGCCAACCATGAGCGTTGATCGGCGATAGGCTTATAAACCATCCCAGAATCAGGATTATTGGCAACCGGATTGGTAAAAGCGTGCATGGTGCGCCCGTAGGTATGCACTTGCCAATCGGCACCAGCTAAACTTAGTTCATTCTGCAAAGCCAAGACATGATCAGGCGGCCCTAATGGGTCATCATGCCCATGCAATACCAATACTTTAGCTTTGATTTCAGGTTCTGGAATATTATCCGGCGCCACTAACAAACCGTGAAACGACACCACGCCACGAATATCAACGCCAGTTCTAGCTAAATCCAAAGCGCATAAACCACCAAAGCAAAAGCCGATAGCGGCAATTTTGTGATTATCAGCCCAAGGCATCAGTTTGACTGTTGCTAATGCGGCTAACAATCGCTTCTGTAATTTGCTTCTATCTTGCATAAACGGCTGCATCAACTGGCTGTTTTGCTCAGGACTACTGCCTAAAACCCCTTTGCCATACATATCGGTTGCAAAAGCCAGATAACCCAAGGCGGCTAATTGCTTCGCTTTTTCGGCAACGAATTCATCACGCCCAGCCCAAGTGTGATGAATTAACACCACAGGGCGTTGACCGACAATCGCATCATCGTAGGCAAAAAAACCTTCTAATACGACATCGCCATCCAAATAAGCAATGGTGTTTGATTGAATGGTCATTTCAAAACCCTCGTTTGTTGCAAACTAGCTAAAAAACCTTCCGAAGCCGCTTCAATCATATCTAAAACCCGTTCAAAGCCTTGACCACCACCGTAATAAGGATCGGGCACTTCGCGGATAGTTAGATGCGGGGCAAAGTCTAAAAGGTATTTCACTTTGTGTTTAAAGTGTTCGGGACAGGCTTGCTGAACGATGTCGTGATTATCGTCATCCATAACCAAAATATGATCAAAGTCTTCAAAATCACCGAAAACTACTTTTCTAGCTCTTAGATGTTTTAATTCAACACCGCGATCACGGGCGGCTTTTTGCGCTCTTAAATCAGGCGCCTCACCGACATGGTAAGCATGAGTACCGGCTGAATCGATTTGAAAATGATCCTGCAAATTTCGCTCATTAACCAGCGCAGTAAAAACCCCTTCAGCGGTTGGTGAACGGCAAATATTACCCATACATACAAATAGTACTTTAATTTTGTGCATACATATCAATTGTTTATCTAGTAATTATCCCAAAACAGCCTATTAACCACCCTTAAGGAACCTCTGAAAAACTGCCGTTTTGCGCAACAGTCATTTAAAAAATCTGGTCGTAAATTTCAATATTTGGCAATTTTTTCATCAAAACAGCCGGTTTTTCTCGAAAATTAGCCCTTTTTTAGGCTTATTTTCAAATTTCAGACGAAATCAGGCGTCGACGTTCATAAGCATCCCCTCGAATGACATTGGCAATCGCGGTCAAAAAGGTCAAGCGGGCAGCATTTTTGGCTAAGCCACGATAGCGGTTCTTAGCGTAGCCAAAGCGGATTTTAATGTCCCGAAACACATGTTCGACTTTGGCTCGACGACTCGCCAGTTCGTGGGCTACTTGACGTAATAATTGGGCCTGTTCGCAGTCTTCTTGGGTTAACTTAGCCAGTTTGCCAGGACGCATCGCGATCACACAGGTCGGTGGAT
>Ga0208223_1000464_pt1 | contig 9875 bp, 7 predicted proteins | sample LakMenE07Oct09ns_FD_150678 | JGI IMG/M metagenome (GOLD analysis project Ga0208223, IMG submission 150678) | Freshwater microbial communities from Lake Mendota, WI - 07OCT2009 deep hole epilimnion ns (SPAdes) | ecosystem: Environmental > Aquatic > Freshwater > Lake > Epilimnion/Euphotic zone ...
TAAGGCTTCTCAAAATGCTTGCCGCCGTCTATGGAACGCGCAAACCAAATATGACCGGAAAATCTAGCAGGTAAATTCTGCATCCAGGTGACGTACACTTCCCCCTGACTGCCAATAGCGAGTTTGGGACGAAGTTCACCGTGTGCGGTAATCTTTTGCCCATCCGGGTTCACTCGCACCGGGGTGGAAAATACCTTAGCTAAGTCTGTGCTATGACTCACTTCAACAAATCCCTGATTGAGCTTGACTCGCCATAGGCGGCCTGTTTGATCGAATTTGACGCTGATGGCCAAGCTATCTGGCGATGTCATGTCGTGGTGCATCTTTTCACCGTGTGCCAAGGCTGCGCTTGCAATAAACGGCAGCGCAAGCAGTAAACACAAACGACTAATGGTGATGGTGTTCAGGATTGGCAAGCACATCCATAATGCCTTGGAAACTATCGATTTGTTTAAGTTGCTCATGGCTCAGGCTTTGTTCATTTTTTTTCAGTGCACGGCTAATTTGGTTTGCGTCATCCGCTTGCACGCCAGCTTGACGTAGCACCTGAGACGATTTGAACTGGGCTCCGCTGCACATCTGCACGCGCCAACCATCGGCATTGCGGCGCAACAAGGCACGGCCGCCCTTATCACCCTGCAACCAGTCCGCCACGGCGTAGTCACCGCTCACGACCACGACCGGCACGTCCAAAGGCTTATTCGGGCGCTCAAACTGGCTTTTTAGCACATGAATAATGTGCGTGTCCGCCGAAGCCGATGGCTGAGCATGCGCAGCCATCGCCCATAAAACAAAAAGGCCGCTAATGGCCAATAAGTATTTTTTCATCGTTTTTATATCTACCGTAAGCATGAGGACTGGCAAGCTGGGTAGCACCTCGCTACCCAGTTTTCAGATTGTGACACAACTAAGCTTAGAACTGGTAGCGTGCCCCGACATAAATCGAGCGCGGCGCACCAGGATGCAACAAGGCATCATTCGCACCGGCAAGGTCTTTTACCACTACCCCACCCACATAATCTTTATCCGCTAAATTACGCGCCTCAGCAAACACGTTCCAATGGCCGGTATTGTACTCGGCACGGCCGCCAAACAAAGCGTACGAGCCTACACGTTGAGTATTTGCAAAATCTATATAGCGTGCCCCAACGAAATCGAAAGTAGGGCCAACACGGAAACCTGAAGTATTGGCATACATGACTTCGCTACGGGCAAACCAGCGCGGCGCGGCAGGCAAGCGATTGTTTCCGTAAGTTGGGTCTGAATCGAACGTGAAGGCATTAAAGGTGGCGTTAATCAAGGGCTCGATACGGTGACCGCCACTGATGTCAAAACTAGCGCCGACTAAGGCTTCAACACCTGCATGCGTGGTCTTATCTATATTAGTCGAAGCGCTGGTATAACCAACGGCGACCGACAAAATTTCATCGCGCAGCGCAGTATAGTAAGCGTTAATATCCCAATTCCATTTGGCTTTACCCGCCACCGACACACCGCGCAAACCGCTCTCCACCACCACACCGTGCATTGCTTTTAAAGCGGTACCGCCACCAACCAAATCATCCGTCATTTCAAACGTCGTCGGTGGTTCATAAACGCGGCTAACGTTGGCATACCATTCCGAGTCTTTCTGAACATTAAAAATTATGCCTACACGAGGGTTAAAGGCATGGTAGTCTGCCAAGACTGCTCCCACCTCACGCTCAGCCGATACATATTGCGTACCATAGACCAAAGTCCAATCTGGGGCGAATTTCCAACGGTCAAGGGCAAACAACTCAAGGCTGCGCGAATAGTTAAGCGTATTCCACATCAGAAAACCAGGGTTACCGCTATTGTTCGAATAATTACCGCCTTTTTCCGTTGAATAGGCGTAGTTGGCACCAAATGCGAGACCGTGCTCACCGACGTCTTTTTGGTAACGCAGCATGGTGGCGTCATTTTTATGGTCCGTATCAATTAGCAAGCCACCTTTAAGGTAGCCTCTATTAGCATCAACGCTAAGAATTGGATGAAAAAGCGATTGATCCTCGTGCGACGCGCCAAACTCCAGCGTGCCGCCGGCCACGTTGTTCACCGTCGTCTTAAATGCCATGCGCCACGCTTCGACTGCTTTGCTGTGGTTGCCAGCAACGGCATCAGCCGTCGCTTGGCGAGGGTCAGCTCGGTATTGTGCCCAAGTTAGCTCACGGGGCAGTTCTAAATAAAGATCATCGTAGGTAGCGTAGAAGCGAGTCGACACGTCTTCGGTCATTTGCACGCCCACATTGGCATACAAACTTTGGCGGTCTTGGTGACTGTGGTCACGGTAACCGTCGCGCTTCATCGCCTGAACTGAAAACTGCCCATCCAAGGCCCCAGAAACGCCACCTGCCGTGGCGCGAACGCGTTGCTCACCGAAACTACCGCCTGACAGAGATAAACTAAAGGGGGAGCTTGTGCGTGCCGTTGGGGTGATAAAATCCATCGCACCGCCTAGCGTGCTGGCACCGTAGGCCAAAGCATTGGCGCCGTGGGCCACAACTATGGCACGCGCATTTAGGGCATCAATCGCACGGTTGTGGTTGTTGCCATCGGCCGCCGTTACTGGCAAGCCATCTTGAAAGAACTTCACGCCGTTTTTATCGTAATCGGTCGCATCCAGATTGGATCCGCGACTGGAATAAAACACATCATCGTTGCCGTTGTAACTGTTTGCCCAAACACCGGGCACATAACGCAACATGTCAGACAAATTACCCACATTACGTTCTTGCAGGCTTTCTCCGTCGACTACCGTTACGGCACCAGGCGTCAGTGAGCGCTCGGCTTCCATCTGATTTAATAATAATTGCGCCTCTTGTGGGGCGCTGACGTTCACTTCACGTAACTTAAGCTCATGTTCTGCCCAAGCAGAATTGACGGAAAAAAGTGTACATAACAGCAAGCTGATTTTATTCATTTTCATCATGAATTAACCTTGAGAAATTTAGACCGTCGTATAGTAGAGGACAAATTAATTTTATGGAATGTGGCATATTGTCGCGCGACAATATGTCGCACCCCAGATCGGCCTATTATTTTTGCTTAGGCTTTATAATGCCGAGTAACCATTATTAACTTAGCCATCGCATGCCCACCAGCAACGCCTCTTTTTTAAATGCCACCCGTTTAAACATGCAACGTTTAATCATGTTGCGCGGCGTCATCATGCTGGCGCTGGGCTTAGTGATATTTAGCCTGCGCCAAGCGGCCGTGCCATTGCCGGTGTTGCCCTTAAGCCTAGCCATCGCCGCACTGGGTTTATTTAGCCTCATAGCATGGTGGCGACTCCAGCACACCGCGCAAACCCATCAAGCCATCAGCCAGCTTGAGTTGCTGCTGCAATTGCTAGGCGACGTGTTGGCTTTAAGCGTGCTTTTTTATTTCAGCGGTGGCTACAGCAACCCCTTTATTTGGATGTATTTGTTGCCCATCACGGTGGCTGCCGTGGCCTTGCGTGCCGGCTACGCTTGGTTGATTGCCAGCTTGTGCATCACTTGTTATACCTTGCTGATGTTCTACCACGTGCCGCTGTCGCACTTGCATTTGCATGCGCAATTGGCCGACCAAGACAGCGTGCAACTGGACATTCATTTGCTGGGCATGTGGATAGGCTTTGTTGTGAGCACGGTCATTGTCGCCATTTTTATTGCCCGCATAGGCCAAAATTTACGCGACTACGACCAAGCCATTGCCAGCGTGCGTGAGCAGGCATTAGAAAGTGAACGCATGCTCGCCTTAGGCACACTGGCGACCAGCGCCGCACACGAATTGGGCACACCGCTCGCCACCATGGCGGTGGTAGCCAAAGAACTGACTCAAGATTACGCCGCGCAGCCCGAGCTATTACAGCAACTCTCGTTGATGCAAAAACAAATCGCCCGCTGCAAAGAAATCCTCTCGTCGATTACCCGTAACGCTGGCCTCGCTAGGGCAGAAGCCGGCGCAGGCTTGCCTTTAGATGCGTTCATTAGCGAGGCTTTGCAACGTTGGCGTGACACTAGGCCGGCCACCGAATTGGTCGTCTGCATGCCTCAAGACACGCCCTCACCGCAAGTGAGCATGGACAGAACCCTAAGCCAAGCCCTTTTAAATTTACTGGACAATGCCGCCGACGAATCGCCGGCACGCATTCTGTTTGACGCGCAATGGACAGACAAGCTGCTCACCCTGCACATCCGCGATTTTGGGCTAGGCTTAAGCCAAGAAACCAAACAAAAAATAGGCACGCCCTTCTTTAGTTCCAAACAAGCCGACGGCATGGGCTTAGGCGTGTATCTAACGCAAACCACCCTAGCCCGTTATGACGGGGAATTAAGCTTTAATAACCACGCCGAAGGCGGCGTGTTAACCACGGTTAAATTGCCGCTAGCCAAATTAAAGGTCAGCTCATGAACGCCTTTGCCGCAGTTGAGAACCCCACCTTATTGTTGGTCGATGACGACGAGGAATTTTTAAGCGTGCTGGCCCCCGCCATGCATAAACGCGGCTTTTTAGTCAGCACCGCCAACAGTGCCGAAAGCGCTTTTGCGCTGGCCGAGCAAGACCCGCCGGAGTACGCCGTGGTCGACCTCAAAATGGCCGGTAATTCCGGCCTGGTATTGGTCCGCCAACTCGCCAGCTTGCAAGCCGGCACGCGCATCGTGGTGCTAACCGGCTACGCCAGCATCAGCACGGCGATTGAAGCCATTAAATTGGGCGCGACACATTATTTAGCCAAACCGGTGGATGCCGATGAAATCGTCGCCGCCTTTGGCAAACAAAACGGCGACACCAACATCGAACTAGCCACCTCGCCGTTATCCGTAGATCGCCTAGAATGGGAACACATACAACGGGTATTGAGTGAACACGACGGGAATATCTCGGCCACCGCCCGTAGCCTGAATATGCACAGGCGCACCCTGCAAAGAAAACTCAGCAAACACCCCATTAAAGAATAAGGAAAACCCCATGGCCGCAGGCAGCTTACTGGCATTATTGGATGACATTGCCTCCATACTCGATGACGTGTCGGTGATGACGCAAGTGGCGGCTAAAAAAACCGCCGGCGTATTAGGCGACGACTTAGCCTTGAATGCCCAACAAGTGGCCGGCGTGCACGCCGAACGCGAACTGCCGGTGGTGTGGGCGGTGGCAAAAGGCTCGTTTTTAAACAAACTCATCCTGGTGCCCAGCGCGCTCACCATTAGCTACTTTGCCCCAGCCGCCATCTTGCCTTTACTCATGGCCGGCGGCGTGTATTTATGCTTTGAAGGCTTTGAAAAAATTGCCCACAAACTCAGTCATAGCAGCACAGCGGATAGCCATCAAGCGGCCTTAAGCGCCGCGCTGGCGGACGCCAAGGTCGATCTGCTGGCACTGGAAGAAGAAAAGATTAAAGGCGCCATCCGCACCGACTTTATTTTGTCTGCGGAAATCATCGTCATCGCCTTGGGCACTGTCGCTGGTGCGGCATTCAGTCTGCAAGCCACGGTGGTCAGCAGCATCGCCCTATTGATGACGGTCGGCGTATACGGCCTGGTCGCCGCCATCGTCAAACTGGACGACTTGGGTTTGTATTTGTTGCTAAAAAAAGGCCAAGGGCTATATGCGCAATGCCAACGCAAAGTCGGCCAGCAATTGCTGGCCTTTGCCCCAAAGCTGATGCGCAGCTTGACCGTGATAGGTACCTTGGCCATGTTCATGGTGGGCGGCAGCATCATAGGCCACGGCTTCCCGCTGTGGCACCATGGCGCCACGCAAATCGTCAGTTGGGTGCAAGCCTTGCCGGCTTCGGGCCCGGCCCTAGCGCTAATCGCGCCCTTAATCTTGGATGCCGTATTGGGTTTATTGGTTGGGGGAGTGAGTTTGGCGCTGTTTAAGCTAGGGAAAGCCATCAAGCCAAATATAGGATGGCCTGCAGGCCAATAGGGACGGGCATTACAGCGGCATTGTTTTTGCCACTTCTAGCATTACTTTGCGCTAGACGGGCGTTTAAAGCTGTCTAAAATCAACAAACCTACACCCAGGCAAATGGCGCTGTCGGCCACATTGAACGCCGGCCAGTATAAATCTTGGTAATGCAGGCTAATAAAATCCACTACGTAGCCCAGTGTTAGCCTGTCGTATACATTGCCGGCTGCGCCGCCTATGACCAGGGCCAAACTTAAACAAAACAGCTTCTCCGTGCGGTGCTTTTGTATCAAATAACTCATCACCACGATGGCCAACAAAGCAACCCCGGTAAAAAAGGCTTTTTGCCAACCGCCAGCCTGCGCTAAAAAGCTAAACGCCGCGCCTTCGTTGTGGTAACGGACCAAATCAAAATAGGCGTTGATGCTTAAGCTGTCGCCATAAGCAAACGCCGCTTGAACCAGTTGCTTGGTGTAGAGATCCACGGCCAGCACGACGGCACTTAGGCTGAAATATTTATAGCTAGCGTTCATGCGGCGGTTCCATTCCTACTCGGTGTTTTAATCATTAACATTTCCAGGTGGTTTACCAGCAAGATTTAAGCGTGCTTACGCGGCTCGCCTTGACCAAACAAATTGCTTAGGCAGCGGCCACAGATTTGCCCGTGTGCCGGATCCACGCCGACGTCAGCGCGGTAATGCCAGCAACGCTCGCATTTTTTATGGGCACTGGCTGTGACACTGATTTTTTCCTGACTGCTGTCCACTGCCTTGTAAACGCGGGCGCTGGAGGTGATCATGACAAAACGCAAATCGTCACCCAAGCTATTGAGCGCTTGGAAGCTGGTCTCGCTGGCATAAAAATCCAACTCGGCTTGCAAGGAAGAGCCGACTTGACCGGCGGCGCGCAACACTTCAATTTCCTTGGCGGCCAGGCCACGCGCGACTATGATGGCCTGCCATGCGGCCAAGCGCTCAGCGCTTAAACCGTGTGCCGGCAAGTCATACCAGTAGTCTTCAAAGACGGTTTGCTCCGGGTCCAAGCCTAATGCCAACCACACTTCGTTAGCGGTAAAGCTCAAGATAGGCGCCATCAAACGCATCAAGCATTGCGTGATGTGGTGCAAAGTGGTTTGCGCGGCACGGCGTTCGGCTGAGCTGCTGCCTGCGGTATACAAGCGGTCTTTTAAAATGTCCAGGTAAAAGCCGCCCAAGTCTTCCGAGCAGAAACTGACGAATTTCTGCACCGCTAAATGGAATTCATAGCGTTCGTAATCGGCCAATACAGCGGTTTGCAAACTGTGCGTTAAATGCAAGGCGTATTGGTCGATTTCCAGCAAGTCGGCTACCGGCATTAAATCTTGTTTGGCATCAAAATCGGCAATATTGGCCAATAAAAACTTCATGGTGTTACGAATGCGCCGGTAGCTTTCCGCCACGCGTTTCAAGATCTCATCGGAGATGGTTAATTCACCGGAGTAATCGGTGGAGGCGGTCCATAAACGCAAGATGTCGGCACCGTAGGTGTCCATGACTTTTTGCGGGGCGACCACGTTGCCCTTGGATTTACTCATTTTATGGCCGGCGCCGTCCACCACAAAACCGTGCGTCAGCAAGGCGGAAAATGGCGCACGGCCATCAATCGCGCAGCCGGTTAGCAGGCTAGACTGGAACCAACCGCGGTGCTGATCGGAGCCTTCTAAGTACAAATCGGCTGGGTAGCGCAAATCCGCGCGGCGTTTCAACACGGCAGCATGGGTAGCGCCGGAATCAAACCACACGTCTAAGGTGTAGGTCACTTTTTTATAATCGGCCGCCTGCTCAGGCGCGTGTTTCGCCAAGAAAGCCGGGGCGTCTAAACTAAACCAGGCTTCTACGCCTTGCGCCTCGACCAATAAGGCCGCTTGTTCTAACAATGTCGGCGTTTGTGGGTGCGGTTCACCGCTTTCTTTGTGCACAAAAAACGGCATGGGCACGCCCCAATTACGCTGGCGTGACACGCACCAATCCGGGCGATTTTTAATCATGGCTTCCAAACGGGCGCGACCCCAATCCGGGAAAAAGGCCGTGGCATCCACCGCTTTATTGGCGTAATCACGCAAGCTGACTTTTTTCGCATCCTGCGCCTGCATGCCAATGAACCACTGGTGGGTGGCCAATTGCATCAAAGGCGTTTTGTGCCGCCAGCAATGCGGGAAGCTGTGGTTTAAACGGGCGCTGGCCAACAAGCGGCCACTGTCTTGCATGTGCGCCAAGATCACTTTGTTGGCTTCGGCACGGCTCAAACCACGAATGGCCTCTAACTCGACTAAATCGCTGTTGAAAAAGCGGCCGTCGCCGCCCATCAGCACGCGCGGTTTTTCATTAGGAAAATTGGCGCGCATGACTAGCCAGTCATCGTTACCGTGCGCGGCAGCCGTGTGCACCAAGCCAGTACCGGCCTCGGTCGTAACGTGATCGCCGGCAATCACCGGCACCTGTCTGTTGTCAAACGGATGTTGCAGGCTTAAGCCGACCAAATCGGCCCCTAGGCAGTGGCCCAACACTTGCGTATCCAGCTCGCCGTAACGACTCAAGGTGGCCTGCGCTAAATCGTGAGCGAGGATCAACAGGCCACGGCTGGTTAGCATTAAATCGTATTGCAACTGCGCATTGACCGATACCGCTTGGTTAGCCGGCAAGGTCCACGGCGTGGTGGTCCAAATCACGGCCGAGGCTGGCGCGCTAACGGTCACGCCGAAAGCCTTGCCTAAGGCGGCCTGATCTAGCACGGCAAAGCCCACGTCTATGGCCGGCGAATTAACGTCTTCGTATTCCACTTCGGCTTCAGCCAAAGCCGAAGCGCAATCCACGCACCAATGCACCGGTTTGCTGCCTTGGTATAAAAACCCGTTGTTATAAATCTCACCCAGCGCGCGCATGATGTCGGCTTCGGTTTTGAAATCCATGGTCAGGTAAGGCTGATCCCAATCGCCCAATACGCCTAAACGGATGAAGTCTTTCTTTTGCCGCGCCACTTGCTCTAAGGCGTACTCGCGGCAAAGCTCGCGAAATTTAGCCGGAGCGATGTCTTTACCGTGGTTTTTTTCCACCACCAACTCGATCGGCAAGCCGTGGCAATCCCAACCCGGCACGTATGGAGCATCAAAGCCGCTTAGGGTTTTCGCCTTAATGATGATGTCTTTAAGGATTTTATTGACCGCATGGCCGATGTGTATGTCGCCATTGGCGTACGGTGGGCCATCGTGCAAAATGAATTTAGGCTTACCCTGACGGGCTTGGCGTATGCGTTGATAGAGCTTTTTATCCGTCCATTCGGCTAACCAAGCCGGCTCGCGTTTAGCTAAATCGCCACGCATGGGGAAGGCGGTTTCAGGTAAATTTAATGGGTAGGCATTGCCTTGTTTGTTTTGCTCATCAGTCATGTCTAATCTCAAATAATTCTTTCGCCACAGCAACGTCTTTTTCTATCTGCGCTTGCAATGCAGGCAAACCGCTAAATTTCATTTCATCGCGGATTTTATGCAAAAATGCCACGTGCACGTGCTTGCCGTATAAATCCCCAGCAAAATCCAGCACATGCACTTCCAATAACAGCTTGGCTACACCAGCAATGGTAGGCCGCACACCCAAATTGGCCACCGCCGGCAAACCGTCCAATTTTACCGCATAGACGCCGGTTAGCGCAGGCCGCTCGTGCCGCATGTGCACATTGGCGGTAGGGAACCCCAATTGCCGACCGCGCTTGGCGCCATGCACCACCTTGCCGCTGATGCTATAAGGCCGGCCTAACAGCAAGCCTGCTTCATGCAAATCGCCGGTAGCCAAAGCTTGCCGCACTCGGGTGCTAGACACCCGTTGACCGCTCAAATCCACTTGCGGCAAGGTCTGCAAATCAAACTTGGCTGCAATAAAATCCGCCACCGAACCGGCCCGTTGCGCGCCAAATCTAAAATCGTC
>Ga0208223_1000472_pt1 | contig 9755 bp, 13 predicted proteins | sample LakMenE07Oct09ns_FD_150678 | JGI IMG/M metagenome (GOLD analysis project Ga0208223, IMG submission 150678) | Freshwater microbial communities from Lake Mendota, WI - 07OCT2009 deep hole epilimnion ns (SPAdes) | ecosystem: Environmental > Aquatic > Freshwater > Lake > Epilimnion/Euphotic zone ...
CTGAATGAACCTCTCATAGAAGAGTTTGCTGATTTGAATGCTGTAGTCAAGTTTGCGAACACGGTTATCCTCCGTTCCTTTGTTATTTTTAAGAACAAGAATATCTTCTATTTCTTGGTGCCAGATGGGGAAGTGAACAGTTGCTGATCCACCTCGGATGCCATTTTGAGTGCAGCATCGGACAGTTGATTCAAACTTTTTGAGAAAAGGAACAACACCTGTGTGCTGAACTTCACCGCCTCGGATTTTACTGTTGATACCACGGATTCGGCCTGCATTGATACCAATTCCTGCTCTTTGTGCAACATAGCGACCAATTGCCATATCAGAGCTGAAGATACTATCAAGGGTGTCATCAACATCAACAAGAACGCAACTTGCAAATTGGCGAAGTGGGGTTCTAACTCCTGCCATGATTGGCGTAGGAATGTTGATTTTGTGCTTGCTGATTGCGTCATAATACCTCTTGACATATGACATTTTAGTTTCTTTTGGATACTCTGCAAAAATAGTCAGAGCAATCATCATGTACATAAACTGTGGAGTTTCATATACTCCACCACCGCTTCTATCTTGCACGAGGTACTTATCAACGACTTGACGTAAACCTGCATAAGTGAATAGATAGTCACGATCGTGATCGATGTATGAATTAGCTTTATCAATCTCTTCTTTTGAATACTTGTTAAAGATATCATTATCGTACACCTCGGAATTGACGCACGTATAAATATGCTGCTCAAGATGAGGGAGTTCTTTCATCTTACCGTAAAGTTGCTTACGAACAGCAAACAGAAGTAACCTTGCGGCAACATATTGGTAGTTTGGGTGGTCTAGATCAATCAAATCTGAAGCAGAACGAATCAAAATCTCTTGAATTTCTGCAGTAGTAATTCCATCATAAAATTGAATTCCCGAAGTCATTTCAACTTGACTTGCAGAGACGCCTGCAAGTCCCTTACATGCCTCTCCAACCATTAGATGCATCTTGTCTAGGTCGAGAGATTCAATTCTACCATCACGCTTTTTAACTTTTGTGCCGTTGCTCATATTTTCTTCCAGGTGGTAAATTTAAGTTTTGCTTCTAATCCAGAATAAGTATTTGATTCTATCACAGATTGAACATCTAGTCCAGACAAAACCATATCATTAATATCCTTCTCTTTTATTGTTGAAGGCCAGATGACAACTTTTTGTCCATTTCCGATAACACGGGAAATTCTTGATACGATTTCTGAATTACGTGGTTCGTTATCGTATATCCAAACAGGATCGTTAATATCCCACTTACTAAGATCACCGTCAGCTCCACAAAGAGCAATCGCGTTTGGAATGAAAGTGGAATCGAATGGACCTTCGGTGACGTAGATAGTTTTATCTTTTTGTATTTCATCGAGACCATAAATTTTTGGTGCATCCTCATCGAGCATTATAGTAATGTATTTTACTTTACTTGGTTTAATGGATCTACCCTGAAATCCAACCAAATTATTCTTATAAAATATCGGAATAATGATTCTAGGTTCATCATTTTTAATATCATCAAAAACTGGTTTAAGTGAATTAGACCAGGTTTTGAAATTTTCACTGTAATAAAATTTATAAGGGTTTAATTTTCTATTTTCTAGATATACTTTTGCTTCTGGATTTTCAAATGCTTTAGGTAAATTTATTTTTACATTACTTTTTTTGAAAACTGGTTTTTCAAAATTAAACTTTGGATCTGGAATAGCAGAACCTATTCCAGTATTACCCTCTTTAAATTTTTCAAAAATATATTGCTTATGTGTAGCGGGGTCAATATCTTTAAGAAAATTATTAAAGGATACATTTATCCCACAATTGTGACATTTATAATTTGTATTATTTTTTACTTGATACAGATATCCTCTTGCCTTTGTTTTATTCTTTTGCGAATCTCCGCATATTGGACAACGAAAATTGTAAAGATTGTTTTTTACCTTCTTAAACTTTTCAAGTCTTGGAGAAATCATTCCAATATACTTGACATCAATAAAATCCATAATAAAGCAATTCGATCCCAAAGCAGTATAGTCCGATTTTGCAGTGGTGTCAAGAAGAAAATTCTTTACAGCACGAAGAAATTATTGCTGTCCATTTAACTACAGAATTAGTAAGTTTTTGTAAAGAGTATAAGGTTACTCTCTTTCCGTTTTTGTATTCGTTTTTCATTGTGGCATACCAATGCCAATTCATTATTATTTATTTTTTAATTTGTTCAATTTGAACAGTAGTTGAAGGATTAATTAATGCTTTCATCGTTGGAATAATTCCGACAAATATTAATGCCGCACTTATAATAGCTGCAAATTGCCATCTAAATTTTTTAAGTTCTTCTACTACTTTTTCAAGAGATTCAACTCTTTTAAGTATGGAATTATAATCTTCTTTATTTTCGTCTTTTAAATCGTCTATCATTCTAACAATAAGTTCATCGTTTCTTATACTTTGCTCTATTCTCTCGTCATGTTTTGCAAGAATAGTGGCAATACGAGAATTACCTTCAGAAATCTTATCGACTGCCGATTCTAATTTTGACAGCATTTCACGAGAGAGATCTTCATAAATGCTAAGTTTAGATTCAAGAACTGCTAATTTTGAATCGGGAGAAAACATATCATTTTCCTTTAGAGTTAAGATGATCTATCCAATTTTTACGAGAATTTTTGCCACCATAGATATGCCTTTTTAAAACTTTTCCTCCAAACATTTTTGGTGTTCTTCCAGCAACAGGTCCTTTCGGATCCGACTCCGTACCAAATCCACCACCAGATCCAGGAGTATTTGCTACCATCATTTCTCTAATAATATGAATTATTTTATCTAATTTATCCATTTGTAATTCGTTGTAATTCTTGCATACAATAATCATCTATAGGAACATCATGAATGTAGCACCTAGGATAATCTGGAAGACGATTTAAAAAGATTATGAATGTTTTCATAGGAGACCAAAGATCTCTTTCAATTTTATAAAACAACATAGGGGTTGTAGCATCACCAAAAATATTATAAAGAATAATAAAATGATTAATTAAAAGGTGAGTTTTTAATTGTCCAGAGTTTTTATAACGTTTCAGTAGTCTTTTTATATACTTGAAATGATTCAAGTCTTTATGAAAATCGTCTTCCGTAACCGCTTGGGGATTTTCATAATGTTTAATAGCAAACAAGAGAAAAGTATCCTCATTCAATTCATTAAAAAACATAATTTAAAATCAAATTACTGTCAGAGTTGCGGAACTTGAAGTTGCATTTGCAGCGCCACCAGTAGAAGAAACTACTACACGATACAGGTAACCATTATTAGCAGTATTGGTATTTGCAACACTTACGCTGGAAGAGGTTGCTCCACCAATGTTTGCATAAGTAGATCCACCAACAGTGGTAGATTTCTGCCACTGATAAGAAAGAGTTCCTGCATTTGGAGTTCCAATTGCAGTAGCACTGAATGTTGCTGTGGTTCCAACACCAACAGATTGACTTTGTGGTTGGACCGTAATTGTGATAAATCTATCAGCAAATACAGCATCATCGCCAGCATCACCAGCACCACCATAAGTTGCATCTGCACCAGTCGTGATTCCAGACATTGCAACAAGAGTTTCGGACTTAACTCTTAAGTTACCGTGCATATCAATGTATGTGTGGATACCAACCCAACCAGCGTGTTGTGCTTGGTATAAAGAACCAGTAGCAGTATTTGCAGATTGTTCGTGAATATCCACACCATAAACCGCATTGGTGAGATTTGTTGAAGTTGTCTGCGTAAGAGAATAATTTGAATCCTCTAATACATAAACAGGTCTCTGAGAGAGTGTATATGCTACACCAGCAATCGGAGCACCATTTAAATATTGTGTTGTCGCAATTGAAATAAGAGTATCAGAAGTGATCGCAGCAATAACTGCTTGACCAAAAGTTCCACCAGCACCAATAGTAATCACAGTACCAGTAGAAATTCCAGAAGCAGTAAATGAAGTTCCAGATCCAGTAATAGTTTTTGCACCATAATCTACAGTTACTGTTCCAACTGAATAAAGACTATCTGCAGTTCCCCAGAGTGCCATTCTTTGTACCTTTTAACTAATTAATCTAAGAAATATTTATAAAAAAGGGAGACCTTACTTTCGGTCTCCTTTATGCAACACTATTTTTAAAAAATGTGTTGTTAAGTCGAGTATTCCATTTTCCTCAAATCTTTTTGTTTTTGCTAACCACTCGGAAGTAGTAAGCAACAGACCGAGAATAATAGTTACTCCCCAATTAGTCACAAAGCACGTAATCATGCTTGTGGTGTAAAGATTTTATCCTTAACAAGTTCATAAACGACATTATCAATGCTGTTATCTGTGCTATCAACATACTTTTTAAGCAGATCAAGAACAAGATTTTTAACAGCTGGATGTGTAGCAATTTGAATCAAAAGTGGTTTTACCACTGCTACTACTGCGCTCATGATGTCCTCCGTAAAAGAGTATCCTGTTTTATTTATGATCAAGTTCCTCTTGTATCATTCTGGAATTCTTGAGATCTTTGAGCAGCAGCACGTCTAGCAGCTACCTTTTGAGCAGGAGATTTAGGTGCTCCATATTCACCAGCAGCAGGTGGTTTTTTACCAGGAACCTTTTTACGTTGTCCAGCAGGAGTGCCTTCCATACCACGCATCATTCTCTTTACAGATGTAAATGCTTTATCATCTTTTGCACCACCTTTTTGAGTTGGTCTGCCAGTTTTAGTATTGATTCCTGTTTCTTTTTCTGCACGATTCAATTCATCAATATTATCAAAATTAGAATCATATTCAAATGATTGCTTCAATGTTGTGTTATTATCTGATGTAATATTCGTGTCAGATTTTTTCTGAAGTGCATTTTTATCTGCATCAGATACTTTTCTTTGAGCAGCGATTAAATTTCTTCTAGAATTGATTTGTTGAGCAGAAAGAGTAGATGAAGAATCTACAGATTGCTCTCCAAGTTGCTTTCCACCTCTACGAGCAGTCAATACTGCAGCAATCGCCGCTTTTCTTCTTTGCTCTTTTGTTCTACCAGCAAGTTGTGGAGATGTCGATTTCTCAAAATCTCTAATTGCTGCACCCATATCAGTATTAGCAGTAATCTTTTCGTCTAATTTGTATTCTTCTTTTGAAACGCAATTTGGAACTTCTTTGCCACCCTTCTTTTTAGTTCCGACCATTTCATATCCTTTCCAGCAAGGATCTTCACCTTTCATTTTTTTTGCTTCACCTATAATATTACCTTCTGGTTCATATTGCTGCATTAAACCTTTGCCCATAGATTTTCTTACAAGATCTAAAGCATCTTTACTAGTTTTTTTGTATTTTTCCATAGATGCCTTTCTTTCAGCATCAGTTTGTGGTTTCGCACTAGATCTTCTTTCTGGAGATGTTGAAGAACGAGCACCCATTCCACCACGCTCGAGCTGACGATCTCTCATACTATCACTTTCTTCTTCATCAAGATGTGGTGCTGCTTTATATGAAGGATGTCCTGCTTTATAATTTTGATATGCCTTAGTATTTGCTTTTCTGTCAGCGGCAGTAACAACCATTCTTGTATCTTTTGGTTCTTTCTTCTCACCACCATAAACTGCCTCACCCATTTCATAAGAATTCTTAAGAACTCTATGTGCTGTTTGTGCTGCTTTACCAGTTGCCTTTACACCAGAAGCAACACCTTTACCAAATTCGGAAGCACCTTTAGCAGCGACTTTTAGTGCTTTACCAGCAGTTGCAGTTGCTGCTTTATGACGCTCCATACCTTGCTGATATGCCTTAACAGCACCAAGAACACCCTTAGCAATTCTATCCTTTAATGGTTTCTTAGATGGTTGCTCTTTTTTAGCAGTTTCAACTGCTTTCTTAACTTCTTTATGTTTTTGAGAGAATGATTTAAATCCAGATGGTTTTGATTCAGATGCTTTTGCTTCCGCTTCTCTTCTTGCTTCTTTTTCCTTACGGAGTCTATTAATAGCAGCAGATTTTGCTCCACCCCTTAAAGATCCTACAGACTTTCCACTTTTAGTTTTTGGTTCAATTCTTACTCCACCTGCTCTTGCCTCGGTAATTACTTCATCACCAATTTCAAAAACAAAACTTACAAATTCATCAAGTCCCAATTCATCAATAAGAATTTCTACACCAACATCATTTAATCCTTGCTCATAAAAATACTGAGCAGCGATATTTACAGATTCTACAATATATTCTTCAGATAATTCTACAGACTCAATCAATTGTCCGCCAAGATTTTCAATAGATTCGGATAACTTAGGATTAATTTCTACACACTTATTTTTTCCAGCGTAGTTATTTACACTTTTTTCTTTAATCTGACTCTTTTTTTCAGATGCAATATCATCAGAAACAATCTCAGATAAATCGGTTCTCCAATTTGAGAATCCCTCTTTTACATTTCCACTTTTTTTAGCGATTGCAGCACTACGAACATTTCTGCGATTCTGCAGATACTTATCAGTCTTATCTACTTTTTTATCATTATTTAAATCAGCATCTTCTTTACCTACAGGATCAAGACCTTTACCCGAAGTTACCGATGCAGTTGATTTACCTTTTTTCTTTTCTCCTTCATAAGGAGATCCATATTGTGTCATTTCAACAGAAGAAATATTTGGATTTGCTCTCAGAGAATTAATCTTTTCTCTAGTTGCCATACGAACATATGACTTACCAGAATTTTTATCAGTTACTCTAACTTTATATTTCTTAGAATTTCTATTATACTTATTGTAATGAGGTTCTTCGTCAATATATTCTTCTTTAACTGGAGATGATCCAGATCCAGAAATAAGACCAAGTTTCTCTTTAACTGCGGTTTTCTCAACAGCATTCATAGAGGTATGAGACATATACTGACTGAATGCCTGACCCAATTCAATATCTTCTCTTCTTGCTCTGTAGCGAATATCATAAACTGCCTGACGAATTCTCTTCTCCGAAGTAGCATTGGACTTTTCCGATGCCTTAGGTGCTTCTGGAGCACTGGATTGCTTTTTACCCAGCTGTGGAGTCAGGATCTCTTCAACGTATGCTTCGTAAAGATCAGATACAATATGAGACAGCATTTTTCTACTTTTGTTTTACCTTATACTTATTTATAAAATTTTTAATATCTTTAGTTCCAGTCATTTTCATTGCATATTTACGGAACTCATCGGTTCCCACCTCTCTTTGATCTGCTGGAACTCCAGATACTTCCGTCCATTCAATAACATCTGCAATCCAAGACTTAAACATTGTCTCGTCTTCAGTTACACAAATCAAATAATTTGTTCCTTTGCGAATTATCTTACCTACTTTTTCGTTAATAATACTTTGCACCCATTCACCTTCATTAAATATTTCTCCTCTAATATACCTTTCTCTCAAATCATTTTGGTGCTCCTCATTAGTTTGCTGAGACTTTGGAACTTTAGGATTTACAATATTACGATTTTGTCTTGGATCTTTTTCATTTGGAATTTCATTTTGATTATAAAATTTCAATCCAACTTGCCCTGATGGAAGTCTTTTTGCTTTTGCTTGAAATTCCAAATCTCCAGTTCTTGGATTCTGTCTGTAGAAATCACTTCCATTTTTCCGTATTAATCCAAGTCTCTTTGCATTAAATGCAGCGAGAGAAACTTTTGATTCAGATAAAAACTGAGAAAATGGTTTCATATTTTTTAGATGTATCTATATTTTTGTATTGGGGTCATATTTTATTTATCCATATCTACTACGCTATCACCTTTCATGTATCCCTGAGTCCAGAATCCTCCTCTGACATTTCTCAACTCTTTTAAATCACCTTCAATATCAATTACTCTACCTTCTTCATCTCTAATATCAATTACTCTACCTTCTTCGGATGATTTTCTTGCTCCTAAAACTGGAGTATATTCACCTCTAAGTCCAGATAATCTACCATTCATTACCATCTTAGGAAAAGTTATTACAATCATATTAGATCTTTTGGTAATAGTAGGATCACCTTGTACAAAATAATTTACATTATCGTGTCCGTGTCTAGAACCATATCTTTTTCCAAATACAGATTTCTTTTTTAAACTGTTACTTTTAATTTTTCTGAAAATTCTACTCTTTCCGCTTTCATTTAATACTTTACTTTTCCATTCACCATTTACCAAATCTTCTCTGAATCTTTTGACTTCAGGGTGATTGTAAATTGTATTACCAGCAACGTTTCTACTAATTCCGCCATACTGTTGGAAGTCTTTTGCGGTATCCCCCTTTTTATGAGAGATATAGCATTTTTCTTCTCCATTATAATCTACTATTACAAAGTCTGCTTTTTTTCCAGACATTCCACCAACAAATCCAGCAATATTATCATAAACTTTATTTCCAAACTTTAATTTTACTGGAACTCCTCCACCAAGTTCCTGAATACTTTGATTTATTTTTTTAATTACTCTAAGTTCTTCTGCATATGAAGATGTTCTTTTTATTTCTTTTTTTCTCTTAAAAGTATCATCTAATAAAGAATTCCAAATATTATAATCTTTCTGTTCTCTACCACTAGAGAATTTAAATCTTATTCTTATTTCTTTTTCCTTTCCATTGTTTATTGTTATTATTGAAGAAATTTTAATGTTTCCAGTAAATGTGCTATTTGGAAGTTTAGTAAAAATCCAGTCTTTATTTTGTTTCAATTCAATGTCGATCAAATATTGTTGAATTAATTCTTTCATGTCTTGCCTACTATCACATTCTAGAATTATTTCTTTAAAATCTCTTCCTATTTTTTTATCATATTTTACTTGAACTTTATTATTATTAACTTTCGTATTATTGAATTTGTTACTAATTAATTCATATAATCTATTAGCAGAGTATGCCATTTTTATTTTTATTTATTAAAAAACCTCCCGAAGGAGGTTTAAGTCATACGCCTAGAACGGCACCAATATTATCATCAATACTTTGAATAACTGAGCGAATATCAGCAATACGAGGAGGAACACTTACTTCATCATAAGTATATCCTTTTTGTGATTCAAAAAGAACTTGGCGAATTGCTGCTGCGCTACGAGCATCCATTTTAATTGTTACTTGTTTTTCTTTAGTCATAGATCACCTTCTACACGATTTTCAGAACGTTCAATAGTAAATGCACCTTCAGGATATCGAGCATTTAGTTTATCGAAATTCATTTGGATAACTTCTTCAAGAGAAATATCAAGTCCAAGACACGCCTGAGAAACATACCACATAATGTCTCCAAGTTCGCGCTTCAGGTGAAACAGATTCTCTTGATTGACTGGTTTTCCTTGGAAAACAATCTTCTTTACGATCTCTGTAAATTCCCCTGCTTCAGCACACATACCTACAGAAGCAGTAAGCAATCGCTCGGTACAAAATCCTTCGACTTCAAGTTGAGCAATACGGGAAGAAAAATCGGAAAAGTTTTTACTTGGTTGAGAAGTGGTTGTATTGACGAATTCGACATACTTATTAAGATCAATAGTCATTAGAATTTAAATCCTTCAAATGTTTTCTTTGGTTTTCTTTCTTCAAAATCATACTCTTCTTCTTGTTTGTTGTCAAGAATATCGTTTTGAGCAGATTGTTCGCAATCATAAAGTCTCATCTTAGCTCGATCAATACCAACTACAAATCTTTTATGAATGGTTGGATCATTATAACGATTCTTAAGTTGCTTTACAAGAATTTGACCTAGTTCTTCAAG
>Ga0208223_1000473_pt1 | contig 9746 bp, 8 predicted proteins | sample LakMenE07Oct09ns_FD_150678 | JGI IMG/M metagenome (GOLD analysis project Ga0208223, IMG submission 150678) | Freshwater microbial communities from Lake Mendota, WI - 07OCT2009 deep hole epilimnion ns (SPAdes) | ecosystem: Environmental > Aquatic > Freshwater > Lake > Epilimnion/Euphotic zone ...
TATCACCCGCCGCTGCTGGCGTTGCTATATCCTGATTAATCGCTTCAGCAATTAATTTCAGTAAGTTGGTGGCAATTGAGTTAGATAGGCTTTTGCCATCACCATCTTGAATCGTCACTTCGGTCGATTGCGGGGCAATTTCTTGCAAGCTGATCCGGTATTCTTGTTCGTTACTTGGGTCTTCACCGAACATAAAATTCCATTCGTCCCAAAAATCTTTGTCTTCAGCTTTAACTGCTTTAGGGTCGAATTTGATATAGAAATAACCTTTATCAATATTACGTTCGACAATTTCCAGTTTTTGGCGACTTAATGCACGTCCGACTAAACGAGCCGCTTGTGTTTGTGACTGGTCGATTTGTAAGCTACTCACACCTGAGCCTGCGGCCTGTTTAGACGGCGCTTTAGTTTCTGGCTCGGTTTTTTTCGCTGGCGTAGCGACAGCTTGAGCTTCTTTAGCGGCTTGAGCAACCGCCACAGCGGCCATTTGCTCTGGTGTGCGTCCGTTCGACACAGGCATCGCTAACGATGCGGTTTTAGCTTTTAAATCATCGGGAATGATTAAAGGCGCGATTTCTGATCTAAATTGATAATCACGCTCTTTATCGGGGAACCAGCTCTTAATAGTGCTACATGCTGTACTGAATTGCAGCAATACCAATATCGCTAAGCCTCTATTAATGATGGTTTTATTCATGCTGTGATCACACCTGCTTGCTGCATTGCTTGGCGAACTGTCGCTTCACATTCAGGACTTAACCAAGTCAGCGGTAAGCGAATCCCTTTACCCATTAAACCCATTTCAGCCACCGCCCATTTCACAGGAATCGGATTGGATTGAATGAATAAATCGTTATGCAAACCAGTCAATTTGGCGTCAATTTCTGCCGCCAACTCAGATTCGCCATTGATAGCCGCCATCAACATTTGGTGAACTAATTTTGGCGCCACATTACCGCTAACGGTAATACTGCCGTTACCACCTAATAAGCAAAATTCACGGCTAGTGGCATCATCACCGGTATAAATCGCGAAATCATCACCGACTAAATCACGAATTTGTTTAACTCGTTCCAGCTTGCCAGTAGCCTCTTTAACGCCAACGATGTTTTTGATTTTCGCTAAACGGCCAACCGTTTCCGGCAACATATCGCAAGCGGTACGACCAGGGACGTTATAAAGAATCTGTGGAATATCGACTGCTTCAGCAATCGCTTGGTAATGCAGGAACAAACCTTCTTGGGTTGGTTTGTTGTAATAAGGGGTAACTAACAAACAGGCATCGGCACCGGCTTGTTTGGCTCTTTGCGTCAAGGCAATCGCTTCACGGGTGCAATTAGCACCAGTGCCAGCAATCACCGGAATCCGGCCAGCGACAGTATCTACCGTCAACTTAATGACTTGGCAGTGTTCATCTTCATCTAAAGTGGCTGATTCACCTGTGGTGCCCACTGCAACTAAGGCATCTGTGCCTTGCTCGATATGGAATTCAATTAGCTTTTTAAGGCTAACTTCATCCACCGCACCGTCCTCGGTCATCGGGGTTACTAGTGCAACGATACTACCTTGAATCATGCAATTCTCTCATTCGGGTGATACAAAACTGGGCCATTATAACAAGCTAAGCTCGAAAACCCAGCTATTCAAGCGCATTGGGCTTAATTCGGGCGTACCAGCCGTAATACAAAGCATAAGCAACCAGAAATACTAAATAGCCTGACCATAAAATATCCGAGACAAAATGGCCGCCAGCGGTCATCCGCGTAAAGCCCATCGTCCAAGCCAAACCCAAGGTTAAAGCCAGATAAATTAACTTATGGTTTTGCGCCAAAAAATACACCGCAAAAAAGGCATAGCCGACCGAACAATGGCCACAGACAAAAGACTTATCGGTGGTATGTCCCAATTTAACCGGCGGCACATATTGAAATTCACCACCAAACTCTTGGATATGCACTGGACGCGGCCTGCCCCAATGATCTTTAACAATCAAATTCACCACCACTCCAGGCCCTAAAGCAATCACCAGCAACACATACAAGGCTTGACGACGATAGCGGCGACTGTGATCGTGAACATGGCTTAACAAAAACACTAATAACGCACCGCCACCAGCGGCGACAGTAAAAGGAAAGGCATAATCAAATAACAGTTTTAAAAACCAAGCGTGTTGCAAAGGCCAGACATCATCAGGATTTTCAGGATGATAGAAAATCGATGCCAAACGGTAATCCCAATCGGTTAGCCAGAACACCAAAGTGGTCAGACCTGCTAAAAGCAACACAGTGATTAATTCGTAAAAACGACGTTGGTGGGTCATATTAATTGTCGGATTGTGTAGGCTGCGCCGATTTCGGCCATGCCTGTAAGTTTTCAGCTAGATATAAAAAATACGATGTATTGGCTTTATTGGGATTAGCAATTTCAGCGACCATGCGAAAACTGGCAAATGCCGATTTTAAATCAGCTGGCACCTGATCCGCGCTTTCGCTAATCACAAAAGCATTTTTACCGACAAATTTTAACGGCCCTTCCCAAACTTCGTATTGAGTTAAAACTTGCCCGCTAGTGTCAAAACGATAAACCGGTGGATGATCGGCTAAGTAAAAACCTAATTGACTGGCTAAATAGCGATGCCCTAAAGCCACCACAAAAGTATCGTTCAAATCAGGCTGGGCTATCAGGCGTTGCTGATGGATATTAACCGCCACTTGATGCCAGTTTTTGAAGCGTTTAGTCGGGTCGAAAGCAGTATTTTGCAAATTGAACAGCTGTAATAACAGCGGCAAAATGCACGTCATCACCACCATCAGATAACCCAATCCCAAACCAAATTTCAGGGTTTTCTGCCATGCGCCAGCTTGCCAATAACCCGCCAATAAAATCAGGCCACTAAAGTAAAACGGCATCGGCCAATTGCCCTGCACTTTTTGTAGCAAACTCAGCACTAAAATCACCAGCAGCAACAATGGCCCCGTTAACCATAAAAACCGCTGTTGTGAAGTTAAGGTTTTGAATTTAATCGCCGCATGGACACTGACGATTACCACCAGGGCAAACAAAATCGGCGACACCAACAACACTTGGTAGAGCAAAAAATCTAAACTATCTTTCAAATGCTGGGCAAAACTCAGCGCGTCTTTATGCTCAAAATGGCCTTTGCTATGTCCAAACATCACCCAATCATGCTGCTGATTCCAGAGCAAAATCGGCAAGGCTGCTAACAAAATCGGCAACAAATACCAAAAAAACTCACGCTTTAACAAGCGCAGACGCGATGGTTCGATGATTAAAAACACTAACACCAGCAACGGCAAGGCAATCGCCACCTGCTTGCTTAACAAGGCCGCGCCACTAGCAAGCCCAGCCCAAAACCAAGCCCGCGAACAACCATCGAACAAGGCTTTTCGCAGGTAATACAAACTCATCATCCAAAAGCAATACAGCGGTGGATCGATGGTCATCAAGAAGTTTGCCAGCATATTAATCGGCGTCGCCAATATCATCAGCAAAGCAAATGCCGCCGCTCGTTGTCCGTAAAAAGCTTTAGCGGTGGCGTAGAAATAGCCTAAAAACACCGTACCTAAAATCACAGTCGGCAAACGCACGGTAAAGGTGTAATCGCCCAATAACCAAGTGAATGCACCAATCAGCCAAGCCACCATCGGCGGTTTGCTGTAATAACACCAATCCGGTTGCCGCGACCAATCCCAGTAATAACTTTCATCGCCCAGCAAATCCAAGCCATTCAAGGCTAAAAATGCCAAACGCAAGCCAGCCACAGCCAACAGCAGTATCACTAAATGTTTATTAATCCAAGCCAGCGATTTATCCAACATCAAAACCTGTTACTCCAATTTTTCGGCATACTGTAGTTGTAATTGCAAACTACGCTGATTGCGGAATTCGTTTACATCCAATTTATAAGCGGCATTAATTTTGCGGCAACCTAACCAATGTTCGGGTTTATCAGCAAAAAAAGCGATGGCGTCAATCAACAAATTGCTAAATGGCAAGCGCAACACGAATTTCAAATGTTGCTGGCCGACAATCCGACATTGAATTACATCAAACACACCATCAAACACCGGTTCGGGAAACGCCTGTCCCCAAATCGCCGCTTGTTGTAATTGCTCGGCAAAAGCTTGGCTTAGATGCTGTTCGGTCAATTGCCCATCAGTCCAAACCTTTTGCTCTAAATCGACTTGCTGTAATTTTGCTTCCACGGTTTCTGCGAATAACAGCACAAAATGCGGATAATCACGCAGCTTAATGGTTAAACCAGCTGCCATCGCATGACCACCAAATTTGCTTAGTAATTGTGGATGAGCGGCGGCGATCTCACTCAACACATCACGAATATGCACGCCATTGATAGAACGCGCTGAACCTTTAATTTCACCATTATCAGACGGTGCAAAAGCAATCACCGGACGATGCAAACGGTCTTTAATCCGCGAAGCCAAAATCCCAATCACGCCTTGATGCCAGCCGTCATCATAAAGACAGACACCGGCTGAAACGTGCTTTTCATCCAAGGCTTTCATCTCGGATAACAGCGCCATCGCTTCGGTTTTCATCTGGCCTTCGATGCCTTTGCGATCTTGGTTCAAAGCATCCAATTGTTCAGCCATATCCCGCGCCAGTTCAATATCATTGGTCAATAAACATTGAATCCCCAATGACATATCATCCATTCTGCCAGCGGCATTTAAGCGCGGGGCAATCGAAAAGCCCAAATCGGCGGCATGAATATTAGCTAATTGCTTGCCAGCAATTTCCACTAAAGCCTTAATCCCGGCATGACATTGGCCGGAGCGAATCCGCAATAAACCTTGATGTACCAAGATTCGATTAACTTGATCCAAAGCCACTACGTCAGCAACCGTACCCAAAGCCACATAATCCAATAATTGCGCCAGATTCGGTTCGGGGATGGCATGTTGTTCAAACCAATGCGCTTCACGCAAACGAATTCGCAACGCCATCAGCACATAAAACATCACCCCTACCCCAGCGATATTGCGGCTTGGGAATTTATCGTCAGGCAAGTTGGGATTAACAATAGCATCAGCGTCGGGCAGCTCAGTGCCCGGTAAATGATGATCGGTGATTAAGACTTTAATCCCCGCAGCTTTAGCGGCTTTTACTCCGTCAATACTGGAAATACCGTTATCGACGGTAATAATCAGATCCGGCTGTTGTTGCTTAACTAATTCGACAATTTCAGGGGTTAAACCATAGCCGTATTCAAACCGATTGGGCACCACAAAACTCAAACGCTTAGCGCCAAGCAAAGCCAAGCCTTGCATGGCTAAAGCGCAGCTGGTGGCACCATCGGCATCGAAATCGGCGACGATACAAATCGCTTTCTGGTTGCGGATTGCACTGAGCAATTCATCGACCATCAACTGCATTCCGCTTAACAACCACGGCGAAGGCAGTTTGTTTAAGCTACGTTCCAGTTCATCGGTTTTTTTAATACCGCGGGTGCTGAAGATAGCTTTTAAAACCGGATCGAGTTCGGATAACGCTGAAGGATTGCCGCTCACGGGACGTGGGGCAATGGCTTTTTTGATGCCTTGTAGATACATTTAATGGGAAAATAAAGATTAAACAGTAAGACGATGATGCCAATAACCGGGTTGCCGATGGCAATGCATTACAGCAACAATCAACACATAATCTGTTTCAATTGTATAAAGTACAGACTCGCGTTAAACAGCGGCGAATATCATGCTCCAAAATTAACCAACAATCTGGGGCTTCCGAGATTTGAACAATAGTGCGCTCAACAGCACTGATAAATCGTTGAGCTAAACCGCTTTGAAAACCCGCATAGTACCGAGCAGCATCTTCAAATTCTGCCAGCGCTTCTGGATGAAACTCAACTCTCACTAATTAAACGCTCGTTTGATTTGATCCAAAGCAACATCGCTCGGTATCGTTACAACCTTCCCCGAGCGAACTTCATCTCGTCGTCGTAATGATTCAGATACCCATAATTGCTGAATAGCCGCATCTTCGGCAGGATCAAGACTTTCGACTAATTGATCAGCAAGTAACATTCGGGCATCAATCGGTAAGGACAAAGCTTGTTCTGCAATTTGCTCGATAGTCATATTCATAAACGATCACCTCAAATTAATTCCCAATAAACAACGCTTAATTCTCATATTAACATCAGAGTTACAAACTCCATTGCGAACCAATATGATTTATCAATGTTTTAAAACCAAAAAAGCCGGCATAAGCCGGCTTTTAAAGCATAGCCGAAGCTATTACATATTATCCAAAATCGCTCTTTTCACAGCATCTAAAGAAGCATCAATCGTTACCGGATGCGCGTCTTTACATTGAGCAATCGCAATATCAGGGTCTTTAATACCGTTACCGGTTAAAGTACAAACGATAGTGCTGCCTTCTGGGATTTTGCCAGAAGCGATGTCTTGCAAGGCACCGGATAATGATGCCGCGGAAGCAGGTTCACAGAAAATGCCTTCGTGTTGTGACAGCATTTTTTGGGCAACCAAGATTTGCTCGTCAGTTTGTGAATCGAACCAGCCTTTTGATTCGTCTTGGACTTTCCAAGCCAAATCCCACGATTGTGGATGACCGATACGAATCGCGGTAGCGATAGTTTCTGGGTTATCGACCATGTGGCCAACGACAAACGGTGCAGCACCAGCTGCTTGATAACCGCACATCACTGGACGTTTGTTAGTCACGGCTTTGTGAGTTGCGCTGTCAGTAGCGTATTCGCTGTAACCTTTCCAGTAAGCGGTGATGTTGCCTGCATTGCCGACAGGTAAACAGTGATAATCAGGCGCGGTGCCTAATTCATCAACAATTTCAAAGGCTGCGGTTTTTTGGCCTTCCAAACGGTATGGGTTAATCGAGTTAACGATAGTCACAGGCGCGTGATCAGCAACTTGTTTAACCAATGACATACCAGCATCAAAGTTGCCGTTGATTTGGATAATTTGGGCCCCGTACATCAAAGTTTGCGCCAATTTACCCAAAGCGATTTTACCTTCTGGGATTAAAACGAAAGCTTTGATACCAGCACGAACTGCGTAAGCGGCAGCAGCGGCTGAGGTATTACCAGTTGAAGCGCAGATAATCGCTTGACTACCGGCTTCAACAGCTTTAGTTACCGCCATAGTCATACCACGATCTTTAAATGATCCAGTTGGGTTAAGACCTTCAAATTTGACGTAGATAGTGACGTCTTTGCCAATCAATTTTGGGATGTTGTGCAATTGAATGAGCGGGGTATTACCTTCACCAAGGCTGATTAAGCGGGTGCTGTCTGAAACCGGTAAACGGTCACGATAATGTTCAATCAAGCCAGTGTAACGTGTATGTGCTGCCATTATTTATCCTAAAGTTTCTAAGCGAATACGGGCGACTTTGCCACTGACGGTTGTCAGTGCTTCAATTTCCGCTATCGCGGCGTTCATTTCTTTTTCGAGTGTTAGTTGAGTCAACATGATGATAGACACCGATGACTCACCTTTCAGTGGTTCTTTTTGTATCAAGGCTTCGATGCTGATGTTGTGTGCCGCCAAAATCCGCGTGACATCGGCTAATACGCCAGGCTTATCTTCGGCGGTTAAGCGCAAGTAGTAAGCGGTTTTAATATCGTCAGCCGATAAGATTGGCAATTCAACCACTGAATCCGCTTGGAACCCCAAGTAAGGCACACGATTTTCAGGCGCGGTGGTCATTGCACGCACGGCATCAACCAAATCCGAAACTACCGCTGAGGCTGTCGGTTCAGCGCCAGCACCGGCACCGTAGTACAAGGTTGGGCCAACCGCATCACCACAGACCAATACCGCATTCATCACGCCATCAACATTGGCAATTAAACGGCGGCTTGGGATTAAGGTTGGATGAACGCGCAGTTCAACACCGTTTTCGGTGTTACGGGCGATACCTAAATGTTTAATTCGATAACCCAAGGCTTCTGCGTATTCAACATCGGCACGGGTGATTTGGGTAATGCCTTCGGTAAACACTTTGTCGAAATTCAACGGAATGCCAAAAGCGATTGAAGCCAAAATAGTTAATTTATGACCAGCATCAATCCCTTCAACATCGAAAGTCGGATCAGCTTCGGCATAGCCTAAAGCTTGGGCTTCGGCTAATACATCAGCAAAATCGCGGCCTTTGTCGCGCATTTCGGTGAGGATGAAGTTGCCAGTGCCGTTGATAATCCCTGCTAACCATTTGATCCGGTTGCCGCTAAGCCCTTCGCGAATTGCTTTGATGATAGGAATACCACCAGCAACCGCCGCTTCAAACAACACCATCACGCCTTGTTTGCTGGCTTCGGCGAAAATTTCGTTACCGTGCAAGGCAAGCAAAGCTTTATTAGCAGTGACAACGTGTTTGCCGTTGGCAATCGCGGTTAATACCAGTTTTTTCGCTAAGTCATAACCACCGATTAACTCAACCACAATCTCAATTTCAGGATCGTTAACAATCTCGAAAGGATCGGTAGTTAAATCAATATCTTGGGTGTCGCAAATACGTTGCAGACTCAAGTCACGCGCTGATGCACGAGTGACGACAATCTGCCGACCTGCGCGACGCGCAATTTCCTCGGCATTCCTTTTCAGTACATTGACGGTGCCACCACCGACAGTCCCTAATCCTAAAACACCTACTTTTACCGGCTTCAAACCTGACTCCTACTGCTAAACCAAAAATGGCGGCGATTATACAATGACGTTATCTTTCTTGAGCATGTTACGGATGCTGCGAAGCGCCTGCCGCGTTCTATGCTCGTTTTCAATCAAACTAAAGCGAATATGGTCATCGCCATATTGACCAAAACCAACACCCGGCGAGACCGCTACCTTGGCATCGATAATTAATTTTTTAGCGAATTCGATAGAACCCATTGCTTTATAAGCCTCTGGAATCGGCACCCAAACGAACATGGTGGCTTTAGGTTTTTCAACTTTCCAGCCCATCGCGTTTAGACCATCGCACAACACATCACGGCGAACTCGATACATTTCGCAAATTTCTTTAACGCAATCTTGCGGGCCTTCTAAAGCGGTAATCGCCGCGACTTGAATCGGAGTAAAGGTACCGTAGTCCATATAAGACTTAATGCGAGTTAATGCCGACACCAAAGTCGGATTACCGCACATAAACCCTACTCGCCAGCCTGGCATGTTGTAACTTTTTGATAATGAGAAAAACTCAACCGCAATCTCTTTAGCGCCGGGCACTTGCAAAATTGACGGTGCAACATAGCCATCAAACACGATATCAGCATAAGCGATATCGTGAACAATCCAAATATTGTGTTCTTTACAAATCGCCACCACTTTCTCGAAGAAATCCAATTCCACACATTGGCTGGTTGGATTGCCAGGAAAGTTAAGAATCAACATTTTTGGCTTAGGCCAGCATTCAGCAATCGCTTTGTTTAATTCTTCAAAAAAATCAGTACCCGGTGTTAATGGCACATGGCGCAAATCAGCACCAGCAATCACTACCCCGTAAGGATGAATGGGATAAGCAGGATTTGGCACTAAAACTACATCACCAGGACCTAAAGTGGCCAAAGCTAAGTGCGATAAACCTTCTTTGGAACCAATAGTGACAATCGCTTCGGTGTTGTAATCCAAATCAACATCAAAACGGTTTTTGTACCAAGTACAAATCGCTTTGCGTAATCGTGGGATACCTTTAGAAACTGAATAACGATGGGTATCGCCACGCTC
>Ga0208223_1000477_pt1 | contig 9660 bp, 5 predicted proteins | sample LakMenE07Oct09ns_FD_150678 | JGI IMG/M metagenome (GOLD analysis project Ga0208223, IMG submission 150678) | Freshwater microbial communities from Lake Mendota, WI - 07OCT2009 deep hole epilimnion ns (SPAdes) | ecosystem: Environmental > Aquatic > Freshwater > Lake > Epilimnion/Euphotic zone ...
AAGCCGTAGCTCCAGTTCCACAAGAAAGTGTTTCTTCCTCAACGCCCCTTTCGTAACTTGCAATTTCAATTTTAGTTGGGCTAATTCCTTTTAATAGGTTTACATTTATGCCTTCGCTAATGTATTTTGGTGAAAAACGAATGCTTTTCCCAAAATTTAGAATTGTTTCACAAGAAATATCATCACTGATTTTTACATAATGAGGCGAACCTGTATAAAGTTCGAATTCATTTTCAAATTCATGAACGTTTTCTACATTTCCCATTTGGATTTTGATGTTATTAGCAGTTTTACTGGCCAAATGAGAGCCATCAAATGCATCAAATGTAAGATCCGAAACTTCTATTCCCAATGTTTCAGTAAAAGCAACTGCGCAACGCGCACCATTTCCACAAAAACTTTTGCTACCGTCTGAATTGTAATAATCCATTTCGAAAGTTTTAGAAAAAGATTGATTGATTTTAATTAATCCATCTGCACCAATTCCAAAACGACGATTACAAAGCAGTTTGATGTCATCTACAGACAATGCATCATAACTTCCAGATAAATTATTCAGTAAAATGAAATCATTACCTGTTCCTTGGTATTTTGAAAATTTTATTTGCATAGAATTAAGGCCAAATATACCTAATTAAAGTTAATTATTCTTAACAAATTTTTAACAGCTATAAATCAAATAAATCCTGTGTTTAGTTGTTAATATACCGTTCACTTTTAAATTTAATTTCATGAATTACCTCTCTTTTTTTAAAATTTTTGGTATTGGTTTATTAGGCGGTGCCATCCCTTTTGCAACATATGTATATTTTCAGTCCTCTTCAGGATTTCTCTCTGATAGAGTTATAGATGGAAATAAAAATAGTTATGCTCGTTCAGTAGGATTAAATGGTGTTTCTGACGCAAATGATTTTACACAAGCATCAGAAAGCACAATAAATTCAGTTGTTCACGTCACAACTAAAGTTGTCCAAACTACTTTTCAACGCGATCCCTTTCAAGAATTTTTTAATGGTCCTGGAGCTGGTGGTCGTGAATTTAAACAATATGGTTCTGGTGCTGGTTCTGGTGTAATTATTTCTTCAGAGGGTTATATTATTACAAATAACCACGTAGTTGATAATGCAAGTGAAATAGAAGTTATATTAAACGACAATTCAAAATACACTGCAAAAATTGTAGGGACTGACCCAGCAACTGATTTAGCAGTTTTAAAAATTGAAGGAAAGGGCTTTAAAGCTATTCCAATAGGAAATAGTGACGATTTAAAAATTGGTCAGTGGGTTCTTGCGGTCGGAAATCCTTTTAATCTTACATCTACAGTAACTGCAGGAATTGTTTCTGCTAAAGCTCGAAATATAAATCTACTGAGTGAACGTTCAGGAAAAGATGTATTTCCTATTGAATCTTTTATTCAAACTGATGCAGCCGTTAATCCTGGAAATAGTGGTGGTGCGCTCGTAAATACAAATGGAGAACTTGTTGGAATTAATACTGCTATCGCTTCTCAAACTGGAAGTTACAGTGGATATTCATTTGCTATTCCTGTTAATTTAGTTCAGAAAGTAATGCGCGATTTGATCGATTATGGAATAGTTCAACGTGGATTTTTAGGGGTTCAAATTTCTGATATTACTCAAGAAATAAAAGAAAAAGAGGGTCTTCCAAATTTAAAAGGTGTCTATCTAGCAAAAATTAACGAAGGAGGAAGTGCAGATAAAGCAGGAATTAAAGATGGGGAAGTGATTTTAAAAATTGGTAGTAAGGAGGTTAATTCTGTTGCTTCACTTCAAGAAGAAATTGGAAAAAGACGTCCTGGCGATAGAGTTTCAATTACTTTAAGGAAGAAAAATGGAGATGAGGTGACAAAAGAACTTGTTTTACGTAACCAAGATGGAGAGACTTCGTTAGTGACCAAAGAAGAAATAAAAAAGAATGTAGCGCTAGGTGCCACATTTATTGAATTAACTGATAAAGAAAAGAAAGAGTTGAATATTACATACGGCATTAAAATTAAATCTATAGGTGCAGGAAAACTACAATCTTTAGGGCTTAAAGTTGGAACAATTATAACTAAGGTAAATAATGAAACTATTTCTAGTGTAGAACAATTAACTACAAAGTTAAATGATCAAAATCGCGGAATTTTACTTGAAATTATGTCTGAAAGCGGAAGGAGAGAGTATGTTGGATTTGGTTTATAAATCGACTGAATATTTATTCTCAATTGTTAATAAAATAGTTATAAATTAATTAAATATAGACTAAAAAATATTTTTCATTTAGTTTTTTTTCGCGTTACTTTGCAAATTAGAACATACAATATATACTAATAATTTAAAAGGAATCTAAATCATACATGAGACAGCTAAAAATAACCAAATCGATAACAAATCGTGAAAGTCAATCACTCGATAAATACCTTCAAGACATTGGTAGAGAAGAGTTGATTACAGCAGAACAAGAGGTTGAATTAGCGCGAAAAATTAAAGCCGGAGATCAGCAAGCACTAGAAAAATTAACGAAAGCAAATTTGCGATTTGTTGTTTCTGTTGCAAAGCAATATCAAAATCAGGGTTTAACACTCCCAGACCTTATCAATGAAGGAAATCTTGGCTTAATTAAAGCAGCACAGAAATTTGATGAAACACGAGGGTTTAAGTTTATCTCTTACGCAGTTTGGTGGATTCGCCAATCAATTTTGCAGGCTTTGGCTGAGCAAGCTCGAATTGTTCGTTTGCCACTTAACCAAGTTGGTTCACTTAATAAAATCAATAAAGCATTTTCTCGCCTAGAACAAGAATACGAACGTCCACCTTCAGCAGAAGAATTGGCGGAAGCTCTAGAGGTTCCTGAAGAAAAAATCAAAGAAAGTTTAAGTGTTTCAGGTCGACATGTATCTATGGATGCTCCACTTACAACAAATGAAGATGGTGGTACATTAATGGATGTAATGGCGAATAACGATTCACCTAAAACAGATCATGTTTTAATGGCAGAATCACTTCAAAAAGAAATAGAACGTTCTTTAAGTACGCTTACTGATAAAGAACGAGAAATTATACGTTTGTTTTTTGGAATTGGGATGAATCACGGTCTTACTTTAGAAGAAATAGGTTCTAAATTTAATTTAACACGCGAAAGAGTTCGTCAAATAAAAGAAAAAGCAATTCGTCGTTTGCGCCATGCTTCGCGAAATAAGTTGCTAAAATCTTATTTAGGATAATCATTTATGGCAAAAGGCTATCGGTTTATTACTGATAGCCTTTTTTGCTTTTTATATTTTCAATCAAATTAAAAATGGATACAGAGTTAAGTTATGAAAAAGTGCTTCAATTGCACATAAAAAAAGAAAGAGCTGCTGTTAAACTTCAAAGTAAAGTTGGTCAATTACTCTACGATAAGGGAATTGAATTAGTTTTGTTTAGACAGAGTTTAATAGATGTTACCATTTCCGAGATTTTAAATTTACATGAATATGCGGGAGAGGTTGTGAATAAACCAATTGATGTTTTTACAACTTCAGATTTAGCAGATATTATTCTTTCTTCTGATATCGTTCCTTCAAAATTAGATATTGGTAAATTAGCTAGTGAATGGATTGTTGAACAAGATGCTTATTCTTCTAAAGCTGATTTTTTAACTTTTAAATTAAAAAACCTTAAAGATTCTTCTTCGGAAATAAGTCCTAGAGATGTTGTTTTATATGGTTTTGGACGAATTGGTCGACTTGCAGCTAGGGAATTAATAAAACAAGCTGGGAAAGGACAGCAGTTGCGCTTGCGTGCAATAGTTACTCGTGGTTCTTCGGATGCCGATATTATAAAACGTGCATCTCTTTTAAGAAGTGATTCAGTTCATGGCTCATTTAAAGGTACAGTAGTTGAAGATTTGGCAAACAGAGCGATCATTATTAACGGTCAGATTGTGAAAATGATTGATGCTGCAAATCCAGAGGATATAGATTATACGCAGTATGGAATTACAAATGCCTTGGTAATTGACAATACTGGTGTATTTACAACTCGGGAGGCGCTATCAAGACATCTTCAAGCCAAAGGAGTTAGTAAAGTTTTATTAACGGCACCAGGAAAAGAAGTTCCAAACATAGTTTATGGAATTAATCAAGGTTTATTAGATTTAGAAAACGAAAATATATATTCTGCAGCATCTTGTACAACAAATGCGATTTCACCAATTTTAAAAGTTGTGAATGATAAATTTGGTGTAGTAAAAGGTCATATAGAAACGGTTCATGCCTATACAAACGACCAAAATTTATTGGATAACATGCATAATAAACCAAGAAGAGGTCGTTCTGCAGCAATTAATATGGTTATCACTTCTACGGGTGCCGGAAGTGCAGTGACTAAAGTAATTCCTGAATTAAAGGATAAACTAACAGCAAATGCTGTTCGGGTCCCAACACCTAACGGATCTTTGGCTATTTTGAGTTTGGAACTTGCTAAAAAAACAAGTATTGAAGAAATAAATGCTGTTATTAAAGATGCGGCTTTAAACGGGGATTTAGTAAATCAAATTTATTATTCTTTTGATCCTGAATTGGTGTCAAGTGATATAATTGGCAATACTTGTTGCTCTGTTTTCGATTCAAATGCTACAATTGCTTCTTTAGATGGTAAAAATATTGTTTTGTATGCATGGTATGACAATGAATTTGGATATACAAAACAAGTAATTCGCTTGGCAAAATATATCACAAAAGTTAGAAGAGCAATTTATTATTAAGAAGACCTGAGCAGATTATTTTTGGTATCTTTTTTAATCTTAATAATTGTAATTTTGAAAAATGATTAAAAAACAAATTACCATAGCAATTGATGGTTATTCAGCTTGTGGGAAAAGTACGCTAGCAAAAGATTTGGCGAAGAAACTTTCATTTATTTTTATTGATTCTGGAGCAATGTATCGTGGTGTTGCGCTTTATTGTCTTCAAAATAATTTGTTTGATGCAGATGGTAATCCAAAGCAAGTAGATATTATTCATGCCCTTAAAAATATTACTTTATCTTTTCAACTGATAAATGATAACAATTGCTTGTTTTTAAATGGTAAAAATGTTGAAGAATTAATTCGAGGTGGTGAGGTGGCTGCAGTTGTTTCAAAAGTTGCAAGAATCAAAGAAGTGAGAATGAAATTAGTGATGGAACAGCAAAAAATGGGCGCAAATGGAGGAATTGTAATGGAAGGTCGTGATATCGGATCTGTAGTTTTTCCGAAGGCTGAATTAAAACTATTTATTACAGCTTCTCAAGAAATACGTACTCAGCGTAGATATTTGGAGCTAAAATCAAAAGGAATTGAAACCAAAATAGAAACTATTTCTTCAAATTTAGCCGAAAGAGATTTAATGGATTCGAGTAGAAAAGAAAGTCCTTTAATTCAAGTTGCTGACGCAATTGTGCTGGATAATTCTAAATTGACAAGAGAAGAACAATTAGATTTTGTGTTAGACTTAGTTCGCAATCTAGTATAATTAATAGAAGTCTTTTCGAAAACCAAGGTTAAAAGTAAAGAGCATTGCAGAATTAAAAGGGTAGTTTGTTGATTCATTAACCATGCCATTGCTGGCTTGGCGGATTATTAAGTAATTTCCACTTAAATCACAAAAGAAGGTGCCAATACTCGGAAAGGTATATTTTAATCCACCTTGAAGGCCAACACCTAGATTTAAAATAGTTCCCTTATCATTCATTTCATAATCTGATTCATTGTTTGAGTATTTCCAGTCGGCATAATTTCTCTTTATTTTATTTATGCTAACTAAAATCGTGCTCCCACCATAAATAGAGAAACCATTATCATAACCATTTAAAAGGTAATACCGTGTTCCTCCTTCTATCGTTAGATAACCAGTAGAAACCATATAATTGCGTGCAAGTGAATTTGGAACTGTTGTTAAAGGATCTTTTGCAGATACAAATCCATAAGTAGAATCAATATTATTCCTTGGGATGTAATAAGCAATACGTCCGAAGATTGTAGTTTGGTTGCTTTTAGGGTATTCAAGCCCTAAATTAAGGCCAAAAAATGTTTTTTTTACTCCGAAACCATTGAGTGTTCCAAGACCTCCATTTAGACTTAGTTGCGAAAAATGATTGCTTGCTAAAAACGTAACAAGGAGAATGAAAAAAAGATATTTCTTGCTATTTGATTTCTTCATTGGTAAAGCCTTTATTTTATTCAACAAATCTATTGATTTTTTCTTTGTTTACTAAATTAAATTGAATTATTTTTGAAGACAATGCCAAATTTTAAAATACAAATATTTTTTGCAGCTCTTTTTTTTAGTTCAATTTTAAGAGCTCAAGTATGGGTAGATGATATGAATAACCCTAATTTAAGTCTCTACGAGATTCAAGAATCATTCGAAGAGTATTGGAAAAATAGAGTAGTGGAGAAGGGAAAAGGATTCAAAGCATTTAAACGTTGGGAAAATTATATGGAGCCTAGAGTTTATCCTAGCGGAGACATAACCCTACCATCTCAAACGTATGGTAATTATAATGATTGGAAATCTCAGAATTTAAATTCAGTTATTCCAAATACTATCAATGGTAATTGGACTATTGTTGGGCCAGTAGGAAAACCATCAGGCGGGGGAGCAGGCAGATTAAATTTCATTCGCTTTGACCCTAACGATAGCAATATAATGTATGTTGGAGCTCCTGATGGTGGACTTTGGAAATCAGTTAATGGTGGTGTAAGTTGGTCTACTAATACAGATGATTTAGCTGTAATTGGAGTTTCAGATATTGCAATTGACCCTTCAAATTCACAAATTATGTACCTGGCAACAGGTGATAATGATGCAGGTGACACTTATAGCATTGGAGTTTTAAAATCTATTGATGGAGGTACTACATGGAACCCGAGCGGTTTAGTTTTCCCTGTGGAAAGTGCTAGGAGAATTAGTAAAATATTGATAAATCCCAACAATACACAAATAATAATGGCCTTTGCAAGCAATGGAATTTGGAGAACAACTGATGGAGGTGTAAATTGGACGCAGCCAACGGGGACATTCAATAGCATAAAGGATGCAGAATTTAAACCAGGAGATCCATCAGTTATTTATGCTGCAAGCACCGTTTTTAAAAAATCAACAGATGGTGGTCTTAATTGGGTCACTATAAGTACTGGTTTGACAGGTGTTAGGAGATTAGCAATTGCTGTAACACCAGCAAATCCGGAATATGTGTATGTACTAGCAGCTAATTCAACTGATAGCGGATTTTTAGGTTTGTTGAGATCTATAAATAGTGCAAGCTCATTTTCTACAAGAATGTCATCTACTGCAACAAATAATATATTGGGTTGGGATGATGGTACAGATGAGGGAGGTCAAGGTTGGTACGATTTAGCACTTGCTGCCTCACCAACAAATGATGAGGAAATTATAACTGGCGGAGTCAACCAATGGAAATCTCAAGATGGAGGAACTACATTTTCTTTAATTTCTCATTGGTCTGGTGGATATGGCAAACCTTATGTTCACGCTGATGTTCATGATATTATTTATTTTCCTGGTTCAGGAGCTATTTGCTTTTCAGCTAATGATGGTGGTATTTTTAAATCAATTGACAACGGCGTTTCTTGGACGGATATTAGTTCAAATTTGTCAATAGCACAGCAATATAGATTTAGTTTATCAAGTACAAACTCCACAATGGTATTAGCTGGTCACCAAGATAATGGTACAAATAGGACTGTAAATGGAACTTCATGGACTCAAGTAAATGGCGGTGACGGAATGGATTGTTTTATAGATCGAACAAACAATAATTTCCAAATAGCTTCTATTTACTATGGTAATTATTTTAGAACAACATCAGGTTCAACAAATTTTTCAAACATAGATGATCCTGCGGTTGAAGGTGATTGGGTTAGTCCTATACATCAAGATCCTGTTGCACAGGCTGTAGTTTATGCAGGAGGTAGACCAGCTCTGTATAAGACGAGTAATATTGCTGCTTCTACAGTAACATGGACTGAATTAGCAACTCCAAATCCTGCAGCAAATACAATTAAAGAATTTGCTCTTGCTCCGAGCAACAATCAAGTAATTTATGTTGTGAAATCGGGTAGTGGAGGGATTTCAAGATCTGTAGATGGAGGTGTCACTTTTACCTCTTGTACAAATCCTACCACGGCTGTTTCGCCAACTTGGGTAGCAGTTTCAAATACAAATCCAGATGTAGCATTTGTCGTTTATTCAGGATACACTGCAGGTGATAAAGTATTTAAAACTAATGACGGTGGATTATCGTGGATTAATTTGTCGTCAGGCTTACCGAATATTCCTGTTAATTGTATTGTTTATCATAATGGAACATTAAATGGAGATGCTGTTTATATCGGAACGGATGTTGGCGTATATTACAGAGATAATTCTTTGTCATCTTGGGTAGATTTTACCTCAGGTCTTCCAAATTGTGCAGTGAGAGACTTAGAAATTTTTTATCCTAACAACAAATTACGTTGTGCAACTTATGGCAGAGGTACATGGGAATCTGATTTGTACATAAGTGTCCCAGTTGCTCCTGTAGCAAGTTTTATAAGTGATAAAACATCAATTTGTCAAGGTCAGTCAGTTCAATTTACAAGCACTTCAACTGGAACACCAACAACCTATTCTTGGACATTTCCTGGAGGAGCACCTGTAACAAGCTCTGAACAAAATCCAATTATAAGCTATAATTCTGCTGGAACATACACTGTAACGCTAAATGTCGCAAATTTAAATGGAGATGATTCAGAAATACAAACGACGTTTATAACGGTTCTCGCTCCTCAAAATCTTCCACTAATTGAAGGTTTTACCGGCATTGCTTTTCCTCCTCTTGGTTGGTCGATTTTGAATACTGATCAAGGATCAACTTGGACAAGAAATTCAACAGTTGGCTTAGCACCAAGTTCCGGTAATTCAATGATTTTTTTAAATTATTCTGAAAATGACATAGGTAATCAAGATGAATTCCGATCGCCAATTTTAAGTTTTACAAATTTATTGTCTGCTCAAATTTCTTTTGATGTTGCTTATGCTGCATACAATGCCAGTTATATTGACGGGTTAGAAGTTCTATTATCCTCTGACTGTGGAATTACTTGGAATTCACTTTATCTAAAAACAGGACTAACAGTAGGTCCTGGAAATCTTCCTACAGCGCCGCCAACTACATCTAACTTTACACCTACTTCAGCTCAATGGAGAAACGAAACAATCAATTTAGATCAATATATTGGGGAACCAGGTGTAAGAATTACTTTTAGAAATCTTCCTGCTTATGGAAATAACTTATACATTGATAACATAAATATTTCAGGCGTTTTTATACCGCCTCCTGTTGCTAATTTTTCTTCATCAACACCATTGATTTGTCAGGGTGAAACAGTTCAATTTACAAGTACTACATTAGGTTCACCCACATCTTATTCTTGGTCTTTTCCTGGAGGAGTTCCCTCTACAAGCACTATAGCAAATCCAATTGTTAGTTATACTTCTGCGGGATCTTATGCTGCAAGTTTAATAGCTACAAATAGCTCTGGAAGTGATACAATAGAATTCTCAAATTATATTAACGTAACAGCTAATGCCGTAAACACAACTGCAGTATCAGCTTGTGATTCTTATGAATG
>Ga0208223_1000479_pt1 | contig 9619 bp, 8 predicted proteins | sample LakMenE07Oct09ns_FD_150678 | JGI IMG/M metagenome (GOLD analysis project Ga0208223, IMG submission 150678) | Freshwater microbial communities from Lake Mendota, WI - 07OCT2009 deep hole epilimnion ns (SPAdes) | ecosystem: Environmental > Aquatic > Freshwater > Lake > Epilimnion/Euphotic zone ...
TGGGCCATCAGCAATTGTTCCTGCATGAAAAACCAAGCTATCAACAACAGAATTCAAGCCATAAATCTGTTTGCCTTTTTCATAAACATCGGGATAACCTCCAGCAACCATCATAACTGTTGCAGCACTTTTATCAATAAATTGTATATCTCTTTCTGATAAAGTATTGGAAGCAATTCCTTCAAAAAGATCTAAAATATCTGATTTTAAGCGTGGAATAACCACCTCTGTTTCTGGGTCGCCCATTCTACAATTATACTCAATAACATATGGATCTCCCTTAACACAGATAAGTCCAAAAAAGACAAATCCTTTGTAAACAATTCCCTCAGATTTTAAACCCTTTACAGTTGGGACAATGATTCGATTGTGAACTTTGTCCATAAAAGCTGCATCTGCAAAAGCGACAGGAGAAATTGCACCCATTCCACCGGTATTTGGACCTGTGTCACCTTCACCAATTCGCTTATAATCCTTCGCTTCAGGAAGTAATTTAAATGAATGTCCATCCGTTACTATAAAAACTGATAATTCAATTCCATCTAAAAACTGTTCAATTACAACTTTTTTGGAAGCTTCACCAAATTTTTCATGTTGCAGCATGCTTTTTAATTCAGCTTGCGCTTCATCCAAATCATGTATTATTAAAACTCCCTTTCCAGCAGCTAGTCCATCCGCTTTTAAAACATAGGGAGACTTCATGTTTTTTAGAAAAGTGAGGCCTTCCTCCAGATTTTCAATTGTAAAAGTGGCATATTTTGCTGTTGGAATACTATGTCTATTCATAAATGCCTTGGCAAAATCTTTACTTCCTTCTAATTGCGCTCCATATTTACTTGGACCTATAACTGGTATCTTATAGAGATCTGGATCAGCGATAAAAAAATCATAAATCCCTAAAACTAAAGGTTCTTCAGGACCAACAACGACCATTTCAATACTATTTTCAAGTACAAAGAGTTTTACTGCATCAAAATCAATTGGAGAAATTGGAATATTCTTTCCGAATTGACGAGTCCCAGCGTTTCCTGGTGCAATGTACAATTCATCAAGAATCGAGCTTTGGGATATTTTCCATGCTAATGCATGCTCACGACCTCCTGAACCTAACAACAATACTCTCATTAACAATGATTTAAAATCGATTCAAATAATAATTTACCATCTATGTTCAGAAGTTTTTCGTCTGCTGCTCTTTCTGGATGTGGCATCATACCAAAAACATTTTTTCTTTTATTAGTAATCCCGGCAATATTCAAAATTGAACCGTTTGGATTAGAAGTATCCTCTACTAAAGCAAGTTCATTGCAATATTGAAAAAGTATTTGGTCATTATCTAATAGTGATTTTAGAACATCATCTGCAGCAAAAAAACGGCCTTCTCCATGAGCAATTGGTATTTTTAAAGCTCTATTATTATCTAAATCCATAGAAATAGCTGCAGATTTAGAAACGGGCTTTAAAAAAACATTTTTACAAATAAATTTTTGAGTATGATTATGAAGTAATGCGCCTTCTAGCAATCCTGATTCGGTCAAAATCTGAAATCCATTGCAAATCCCTAGTACGTAACCACCATTATTGGCATGTTTAACAACTTCTGACATAATTGGGGAGAATTGTGCAAGAGCACCAGAACGCAAATAATCCCCAAAGGAAAATCCTCCAGGTAAAATAACCATATCAACATCTTTTAAATCAGTTGACTTATGCCATAATTTCTCAACTTTTTGTCCTAGTAAATCCTGAAGGACATAAATCATATCTTGGTCGCAATTGGATCCGGGAAAAGTTACAACTCCAAACTTCATTTATTTCATTTAAAATATTAGCAAAATTAACATTTACAAGCTTTGATAGGGATTTAATGTGAAAAATTTAATAACAGAATAAATAATTGTTAAATAAAAAAAGATTGTAGCTATAATTCCATAGTTTTTATCAAGAAAAGAATAACTCAATAGAAGAGAAATAGGAATCATCAAAAGACTAAAGTGCTCAATTTCTAGGAAATAGTAAAAATTTAAACCACCTAGTATAATTGTTATCAAAATAAAAACCCATATGAGCCGAACTTGATTCTTTAAACGAAGTGATGATTTTTGAAGACGTGAACGCAAGCTAAAAATACTTAATGAAAAAAGAATACTGATTACAATAAGCGTAATTACAAAATCAGCATGTAATTTAGGTTGTTCAGAATAAGTAAAAAAAGAAAAAGCTAAACTGTTTTTTTGATACCAGAGATTAACAAAACCATATACTAAGGGAAGTCCAAAGCCAACAATACCAATGAAAAATTCTCGAAAATTAAAAGAACGTATTATAATTGGCATTGCAATAAAAAATGGTAAGCCTAGCATCATTGGAGGATGAAAAGTAGATGATAACCCAGCAAGAAAGCAGCCATTAAAAACATAGATTCTTGCATCTGAAGTTTGTTTAATTTGAAGAAACTGAACAAACATTAAAATAAAAAATAAATGAGCTAATAATAAACCGTCCATTATATAAAATGAATGATAGAAACTCATCGTAACTATATATAAAAGCGAGACTATATATGAATTTCTTTCTAAAAATTCATTTTTATTAAAAACCCAATTTAAAGAGATTGCATTTAAAGTAATTATTATAAAACTAAGAAAACTATATATCCACGAATCTCCAGAAAAAAAATTACTCCATAATCCAAAATTATGAACTGGAGATTGAACATAATAACCAGTCTGGAAATTTAAAAGAAAATAAATGCCAACAATAAAAGGTAAGAATAATAGAACGAGAACTCTATTCTCTAAAAACATACGAATCATAATGCGAATTTATTTAATAAAATGCGGCAAGAGATAAATTGTGGATAACTACTTTAATTTGTTAAAATTCAAATTTGAAATCAAAAAATTAATGAAATTAAATTTACATGTCGATTTGGACAAAAATTATATCTTTGTTAATTAAGTTAAATGATTTAATTTTTAAATTTAAGTAATGGCTACAGAGAAAAATAAATTTTCGGATTCTGAATTGGAAGAATTCAAAGTGCTTATAAATAAAAAACTTCTAGAGGCAAACGAAGATTATGCCCTTCTAATTGGTTCATTATCCCATGCTGACGATCATGGCACAGATGATACAGGAAGGACATTCAATATGATGGAAGATGGTTCTGAGACATTATCAAGAGAGGAAGTTGCACAACTTGCAGCACGACAAGAAAAATTTATTCAGAGTTTACATGCTGCATTGATAAGAATAGAAAATAAAACATATGGTATATGTCGTGTTACTAGCAAATTGATACCAAAAGAACGTTTGCGTTTGGTTCCACATGCTACCATGAGTATTGACGCAAAAAACGCTCAAAAATAAAATCAAAGTGAAAAGAAAGGTATTAATTATTGGGTGTATTATATTTTTTTTATTACTAATCGATCAACTCACCAAAATTTATATTAAATCATCATTTTCCTCAAATGAAACAAATTTTATTCTTGGAGATTGGTTTGCATTACATTATATCGAGAATCCAGGAATGGCTTTTGGGACTACATTTGGCTCCGAAATTTGGCATAAATTAGCCTTAAGTTTACTTCGTGTTGTTGCAATAATTTTTATAGGAATATTTATATACAAAGAAATAAAAAAAGATGCTAAAATAGAATATTTAATAGCAATAAGTCTAATTTTTTCTGGAGCCACAGGTAACTTAATAGATTCAATGTTGTATGATTTTATCTTTCCGTTTAATCCCTGTGAAGGCTTTAATCAACTTGCTGGTTCAGGAATAAAAATGAACTGCATGGATTATGGATTTAAACAAACTTTAGAAGTCCGACACCAGGGTTTTTTATTAGGCAATGTTGTTGATATGTTCCAATTTAATTTTTATTGGCCAAAATGGGTTCCTTATTTTTCTGGTCAAGCAATTTTTCCAGCGATTTGGAATATAGCTGATGCATGTATTACCTCTGGTGTAATACTTATTATAATTCGTCAAAAAAAGTATTTCCCTAAAAAAGTATTGCAAGATAAAGAAGAAGAAAAAACTATTTGATATTTTTTTACTAGAAGTTCCATTTCATGCTTCTGTCATTTAAAATAGCAAAAGATACTTTATAATTAATTCTAGATTCCACTTTATTCCCATCTGAAAAAACTGTGTATACACCTACTCTCAATCTTCTTTTAAAAATTTTAAAGTTACGTTCTAAGCCAGCTAGCAACTCGTAATGCTGCCAATTATACTCTTTAATATACATTGCTCCACCTCCAAATACAAGGCCAATTCGTGTTTTTTTCATAAAGGGGATTTTGTTAATTATTGCGCCATTATCGTGATGCACAAAGTGCGCTTCAAAAACATAATCAATAGTTGGTAAAGTTGAATCTAAACCCTGAAATGAATATAAAGGATTAGAAAACCAAATAGGATCACTTCTTCTTTGGTATTTCATATCAGGATCATATAATTTTTTTGAACTCAAAAACTTTCCTCCAGATAATCTGTAAGAACTTGTTCCTAATGTTCCTATTTTAAAAGTTTGACGTATATCCATTTGTAAATATTCATGATCGACATCACTGCCAAATAAACGAGGGATACCTCGTTCATAATTCAAACTAAAAGTTGGCCATTTTGAACCAAGAACAACTTTTCGATATGGTTCTCGCATGTATTTTTGCTGTGGTGTATAGCTGATTGTCACATTTGTAATCAAAGTTTGATAACTTTTAAAATCTAAGGGTTCGTCATTTGGAAGATATTCGTCAAAACTTCTTATGAATTTAAAATCTTTTAATGATCTTCGCTCGGAAAAATCTAGACTAAGACCTCCATAAAAGCCATTAAATAATTCATATTCAATTGAAGACCCCATTTTTGTAGCTTCAATCAAATTATTACGTCTATAAATTTGATTAATGGCGTCTGCATAGCGAATCGCATCAAAATCGTGGTTAATTGAAAGACGAATGAAGCCAAAATGAAAAGGATCAAACTTAAATCGCCACCATGAGCCACCTTTTAAATCCTTGTTTAAAAATCCATAAGAAAGTCGTGACCAAGATTCTAAAGCTCGTTCATTCTTCCACTTCTTAAAATAATCAAAACTAGGAGACAAGCGTGGTCCCCCAATCGATACAGGCTGTACAAAAAGTGCTAAAGGACTAAATCCCAATTGATAACGCTTTACTCTATTTCGGTGGTCTATTCCATACCATAAAACTTTTAAAAAAGTTATCTTATTAAAAATTTTATCAACGGAATCAAGGTATTCTTTACGGTTATGGGCATCTCTAATACTATCCTTTAGTAGTATAAATTTACGTTCATCATTGCTCAATTCTATCTGTCGCCTTGATGACCAAAATGCAGTGTCTTTCTCAAAAGCTTCTTTTTCAGTTACAGCTAATTCTGTACTGAAAAATTTATTTACAAATTTAGGATTGAAATCATAGTTCGAAAAAACAGCTTTAGTGTAAGACTTAGATGTTTCGTTCTTGTATTTTACGCCATAACTTAAGTTTTGTTCAGCTAATATGCAAATTGAATCTCCTAAATGAATGAAGTTTTGTTCAATAGTAAAATTATCATACACTAATAAATTCCCTTTATTCAACGTTAATTCAATTTTTTGAATTAACCAAAGTGAATCAATCACCCAAATGTACCCCTCTAAAGTGGATGTGGAAATATTTCTTGGTATGATTTTTATTTTTGAAATTACCTGTCCATTTTCCTCTATTTTTTTTTCCAAGCGATATTTGTAAGAAATTATACCCGGAGCAGAAATCGGAGAAATTACAGGAGTTTGATGTAAATCATCAAGATAAAGCAAATTTTCGAAGAAATTAAAATTTGATTTAATTGTGGTTGTATAGTACAAGTTCTTTTCACTACCTCTAAGAGTAACTGCATTTCTAATTTCTTTCACCTTTTCTTTAGAAGCATAATAACGCATTAATTCAACTTCTAATAAATTCATTTGATTTGATAATTTTAGCAATTCATCGTTTTTTTCATCTAAAGGATCATACGATTTATTATTGTCATCTTCTGATTTTTTTTGCTTTGCTTTAGGATCAATTTTTTCAGCAGCTTTAATATATACAGATACAGAATGAGGATAATTCCATGGATTAATTGCATCTCGTTTCTTAACCACTTCCAAAATTATATCTCGTCCAGGATTACTTTTCTTAACTTGAACATCAATGTTATCGAGTTCAAGAACTTTACTCGGAAAAAGCTGAATATTTCTAATAATATTTGCAGAACCAATAGAAACATACGTTTCTCTTTCATCATACCCTTTGGCAGAAAAGACTAAAAAATATTCACCTGGCATTAAGGAAAGTTCATACTTTCCATTAAAATCTGCTAGTGTACGTTGATCGGAAAAAGTTTTTACATATACTGTAACGGAAGGAATTGGAATATTTCGCTCATCAGTAATTACTCCATTTACAAATTGTTGAGAAAAGGAATTTAATTGAGACAGAAAGAAAAAGAAAAGAAAAAAAAGAAATCTAAGCATTGATGATTTTAGAATTAAAAATATTTTATTTAACCGTATTTTTTTCTTGTAAAAACTCATTATGACGCACCATTCTTTTCATCATCCATTTTTTAAAGAAATAAACAACAAGTGTAGTAAATACAAAAATATAGTAATATGCCCATTTATTGAAACCTTCTATAATTGACATATAAGTTACAATTAAAAAAATAGTAATTGCTGAAAATAGCCAGAAATAAGACATAATTTGATTATACATTTTCATACTTATTCTAATTTAATTTTTTTTTCTAATTGAATACTGCCTTTTGGATTTATAATTTCGTAGTAACTAAAATCTTGCTTTGTTCGAATGCCATCACCATAAAAGATTCCTTTTGGAGTCCTAACAATTACCTGAGAAACAGAATATATTGTACTGTCATTTTGATTCCAAATTAGCGCTTCTGTTTCCAATGTCTGGTTTTTAGCAAAATTTGTCAAGCGAACTGAATCTCTTACCATTATTTTACTTGCAGTATGATCAATTTCGCCATAAAGAGCAGTTAATCTTGATACCACTACACCATCATTCGAAAAGAAATTTACTCTTATGCTATCATACATTTTTGTAATATGCTTTTTATTTCTAAAAGTTTCAGATTTCGCTGCAAAGATTTCTACACGAGCAAAGCCATAATCAGAATAAATTAAATGTAAATCTTGTGTGCTTTCATCTGGATTTGAAGAATTGTAGGATACTCTTTGAACTGATGACATATCATTTTCACACGAATAGATAAGTACGAAAGAAAAAAAGAAAATTGTAAATCCTAAAAATCTCTTAGAAAAAAAAATCACTTAGCGAACATTTACTGTAACTCCCCAGCAAGATAAAGAAACAGTACTAGGATTGTTATTATTAAATTTATCTTCAGCATTTGGTGCATTAGAACGATAACGTGAAGCTGCACCAGAATCACCAGCGCGTTCTGCTAGTTCTGCAGCATAATAATAATTGCATTTTCTATCAAAAGTACTAGACCCACAAGAATTAGCAGAATTTGCAACACATTTAGCTGCTATTTGCAATGCTTTATTTTTATTTGAGCCTGAAATCCCTAATGCAAGTCTATAGGCAGTTTGATAATTATTTAGATTATGAAATTGAACTTCTAAAATTTGAAAGTCAATATCCTCTAACTGAATTGCATCTTTTGTCATTGCTTTTGCTGAGTTTAAACTAGAAATAGCTTCGTTATAGCGCTTTTTTACAATTAGAAGTTCAGCTTTTGCTAAAATTGTAGCAGTTGTTTTATCAAACTTTATGAGTGTATCCACAAGCATTTCATATTCTTTACTATCCGTGCAGGACTTCTCTTTTAATAAGCTTATGAAATTTGTTGTAGTCTTTATTTTTAGGTCAATATCTTTGGGTAATTCAGAAATAAACACATTTAAATCAGGTAATAAATCCTCACAGTTTTTAATTGTTCCGTTAAATATATTACTTATGGATTCTTGGGTTTTTGAGCTTAATTTTTTTACACTGATTAGTCTAGAAAGCATGAAATAATCGCTTATCAATCGCTTTTTATACACATTTTTTACTGCAACATCTACTTCAGAGGAGTATAATAAATACAGATTAGAATAATAATTCGTAAGGTTTTCACTTGTAAACTTTAAAGATGTATCCTTAAAAGCTCTTGTATAATAAGCATCTGAAACTGTTCGCTCTATTTCAGATTTTAACAAAGCATAATCTGCTAATTTCAGAACGATATTTTTATCCCCAAACTTTAGTAAATCTATTTTTTTATTGATTAAAAACAAGGTATCAATATAGCGCGATTTTATTTTTTGGTCTTTTTCTAATTTTAAAATATCTTGTCCAGATCGTATGATGTAGTTATAATTATTTTTTGTGTAAGTACCACAAATAGCCTCACCTTTTAACAAATAGGTGAATTCATTTTTAAAATGCATGAGTTTTAAGGTAACTGAAGTATCAATTTCGATTGATTTTCGCTCTTCTTGGGCGAGAAATTTTATTCTATTGCATTCGCGCATTTTTATTGAATCATTTTGAGACATAAATGCAAATACATTCAAAAGTAGAAGAGAAATTAGTAGGAATTTTTTAAGCAACATAGCAGTAATTTTTATTTTAACATATCTATTTAATCAAGTTTTCTTTTTCTGAACCAACGGTCAAAAAATGGAGGCGAAAGAATTATTCCAAAATTCATAGCAAAATACTTTTCAGCTAATGAAGTGCTAATTGAATCTGTATTTTTTCCAAATGTAAAACCTATATTTAATGATGATAAAGACTGTTGCACCAATATTGGAAGGCCAAAACCAAAAGTAAGTCCACTAATATTAATACTTTTATCTATAACGCTAGAAATGGAATTTTGTTGCTGAAAATATCCAATTCTATACTGAACTTTTTCTAGAAATTTTAAATTAGTGCTATTCTCAAAAAGTTTTGTTTCAGGAATAAATTGAATTCCAAAACCCAAATGACTCATTATTTTTTTTGAATCTAGTAACGTCATACTTGAATTTGAATAAGAACCAACAAGCATGATACTCGGATGTAATTGACGCATATTTCTTCGCCAGTTTGGTAAAGATAGTGTATAAGAAAAGCCAGCCTTTGAACTTGAACTCATCATTGATGCTGAACTAACTGAAAACGAAATTGTATCATAAGCAATTGTACCACTTAGTAATTTAGCATAAAAAATTTCGTCCTTCAATGATAGTCTTTGGAGTAATAAATTTGGAGTATAAACTGCACTTAGCATTAGATTATGTATTTTTGAGAAGTTACGATTAAATGAAACTCCAAAATCAACATTTATTGCGCTTAGTTTAATCGTAGAATTGGAAATGCCAGATGGATAATCAGAACTAGTAGAAAACATTTTTGATATACGGGAATTTGTAACAGATCCAAAAATTGATTCAGCATTAACTCCAAATGCTAACTTACTTTTTTGCTTATTTATAACTCGGATTGATGTTCCTAAAAAAAAAGTGCGAATCCCTCCAGTTCCTTGATACTTATTAGTTAATGAATTTAATGAATCATATTCTGTAATCTCATA
>Ga0208223_1000480_pt1 | contig 9612 bp, 9 predicted proteins | sample LakMenE07Oct09ns_FD_150678 | JGI IMG/M metagenome (GOLD analysis project Ga0208223, IMG submission 150678) | Freshwater microbial communities from Lake Mendota, WI - 07OCT2009 deep hole epilimnion ns (SPAdes) | ecosystem: Environmental > Aquatic > Freshwater > Lake > Epilimnion/Euphotic zone ...
AAAAAGCGACTGCCGCTTATAAGGTCTGTAAAAGTCGTATTGAAGCAGTAAAAGAAACCTTCTTGGAAAATTATCAACAAGGCGATGGCGGGTGACGTGCTAATTAATGGGAGCGAATCTATGAATCGACGACTTTTTGAACATATACGCCATCAGTTTCGTTTGGATTTACATGGCATACATGGCATAGCGCATTGGTCACGTGTCCAGTATTTTGGTTTGAAAATAGCGAAGGAAGAAAATGCTCGCCCCGATGTGGTGAAGTTATTTGCGCTACTACATGACTCTCAACGTGTATCAGATAAGTATGATCCTGAGCATGGAAATCGGGCAGTTGCCTTTGCACATGAGATACGCGGTGAGCTTTTTGATTTGGATCATCATGGGTTTGATCTGCTTTGCGAGGCGCTTGCTGAGCATAGCAATGGACTCACAGAGGCGGATGTGACCGTGCAAACTTGTTGGGATGCCGATAGAGTCGATTTGGGGCGTATCGGTGTTTATCCGAATGCAAAATTTCTCTGCACAAGCACAGCAAAAGATCCTGCGTTTATTCATCGAGCATGGGCAATGACAAATAAGGGGTAGCAACGCTATTTTAAATACTGAGCGGATTTAGAATTAAATGCCAATTAATAAATCGCCCTCAACAAATTTACTCCAATTCAACTTATCAAGGGCAATTTTATTTCCTACTATCTCCCTTGGTTATTATCGGATAAAATCAGTGAAAATTAAATAATTAATTGAAATTATTCAAGCGGGTAGGTTATGCAAAATGATGAACAAGCTGAAAAAGCGATTCTTGAAGCAGTTCGTATCCTCACTGAGATGTACGTTCAGCTCAATGAAGTGACGGTTCCAATGAAAGCGGCGGCCATACTTCAAGATAGTGAACACTGTGACGATGCAATTGAGCGAATTAAAGCACAGATGAATAGAATGCTGCTACGTGGGCGTCTTAGTACGGATGAAATGCCAGAGTTGGAAGAGTAGTTTGTTCTACTATTTAGTGTTACTCAAAATGGGGTGAAGTATGCCGATTTTCAGATAACCCAGTCATCAAATTTCCATATAACAACACTCGTCATGATTATATAATTGCTAATCTACATGGTTTTGACTGCCTATTTCATTGGGCGGTGACATATTGTCATTTATTACAGGCAGAATTGCCGACGCTTTTTATGCAGGCATGCCAGAGTTTATTGGAAAACAAACACTTTCTTATTTAGTTGTTGAATGTAAGGGTATTACCGAGCAATTCATTCAAAAATATTGTAACATCCAGCCGCGTCCTTATAACTTAGAGTGTGATGTGCCAATCAATTCAGGGAGAGAAAAAATGTCACAGCATAGATGGTTAGTCGTTTTTATTTACAGGTTGAATGTTTGCAGGAGATTATAGTTATTGTCGTTAAAAAAATGATGATGGATAAATTTTCTAAGGAACGCTAATAGTAGCAGCATGGATTAAAAGTATGAATACAGTCAAATACAGTATGTCGTTTACAGTGGGTAGCATTTTCTTTCAAGAATCAGTTAAGTTTGCAGAGCTTTATCTTGAATTTTGTGACTGGGACGAAACTAAAAATCACATCATTCATCAAAATATCCTGCAGGCTAGAACGTTAAACACCTCTAAGCGAATATGCACGGAAATTATTTCTCGTTTAAAAACTATGAATAAACAAGAGCTTATGTTTCTTTTGGAGTCTGGCAGTCAAGACCAAGCTTATCTACTTTGGCTAGCTATTTGCCGTCGATATCAATTCATTGGTGATTTTGCAATTGAAGTGCTTAGAGAGCGATTTATCTCTTTAAAAACAGATTTAAACTACATCGATTTCGATTCTTTTTTTAATCAGAAATCTGAATGGCATGTTGAGCTTGAGAACATTAAACCATCAACTAGATATAAATTACGGCAAGTGCTTTTCAAAATACTCCGTGAAGCGGATCTGTTAACCGAAAAGAATTTAATTAATGTAGCAACCCTTAGTCCAAACTTAATTGAAATTATTTGCCGAAATGATAAGCAGGAGATTTTGTATTTTCCATTATTCGAATCCAATTTGCAGGGAATGACACGTTGAAAAATGATCCAGTAAAAATGCCAATGCAGGAAAAATTTTCACATCTTTTATCAGTGATTTCTGGACAGCGCTTCCTGAGTAAACAGGGCCTTGGCAATGAAGTGCCTTTTTTCATTTGTCCGTTTAAACCCGAAGAAGCCGTTGAAATGGAGCGACTAGTAAAGCAATTAGTTAATCGTTTAGCGCAAATTGGTGTTCGAATACTGGAAATAAACCTTTATGATCTATCAGTTGAAATACTGATGAATGAAGGTGATTTCGAATGGATGATTGAAAATGAAGCGAAACTGACCAAGCCAAAACTTCAAGAAGAGCTTCAAGGTATTTTGAGTGTTGAACATATTCTGATTCCAGCTATTGCGGATTTAATTTCAAATACTGAATTTGATGTGCTTTTCCTAACGGGTGTTGGTGAAGTATTCCCCTTTATTCGATCGCACAATGTGTTAAATAATTTACAAAGTACCGCCAAAGAAAAGCCAACCGTACTTTTTTTCCCTGGCACCTATACCCATTCTTTGGAATCGGGTGCGTCATTAGATCTTTTTGGAAGACTTCACGACGACAAATATTATCGCGCGTTCAATATCTTTCACTGCGAAGCATAAACGAGGAAATCGTGACAGTATTACTTAAATCTATTTTTGAAAAGCCGATTAATCGCCCAATTGAAGGCGTAATTAAAGCGGATGATCAAGCAAGTCTTCGTCTTGAAATCGAAGAATATGTGCTTACCAATGAAGTCGAAAAGCGACTTGAATCCTTTTTAGATGCCTATAACAACTATGAAGGTGCAAATGGTGTTTGGGTATCTGGTTTTTTTGGGTCGGGTAAGTCACATTTACTCAAAATACTCGCATTCTTATTAGAGAATCGGTTAATTGAAGGAACACCCGCACTCGATTTGTTTTTGCCTAAATGCGGTGACAATCAAATTCTCCGAGGCGATCTCAAACGCGCAGTTAGTCTACCTTCAAAAAGCATTTTATTTAATATTGACCAAAAAGCTGACGTCATCAGTAAAACTCAAATTGATGCGCTCTTGGCTGTATTCGTTAAGGTTTTTGATGAAACGTGTGGCTATTATGGCAAGCAGGCCTATATAGCGCAATTTGAACGTGATTTGGATAAAGATAATCTGCTCGATGAATTCAAACAGGCATTTCTTGAAATTGCCAATAACGATTGGAACTGGGGTTGTAGTCGTCCTGCTCGCGCAGCCTCTTTTATTGATGACGCGTTCAATCGTGTTACCAAACAAAATCAAAATGATGTTTTAGATAAATATCGACAAGATTATCGTCTTTCCATTGAAGATTTTGCTGATCAAGTTAATGCTTATATTGAACAGCAATCCTCTGATTTTCGGTTGAATTTTTTTGTTGATGAAGTAGGGCAATACATCGCTGAAAATATCAAACTCATGACTAATTTACAAACGATTGCCGAAAGCCTAGCAACCAAATGTCGAGGTCGTGCTTGGGTGATTGTGACTGCTCAAGAAGATATGAGTACAGTTGTCGGGGAAACAGGAAATCAGCAAGGCAATGATTTTTCGAAAATTAAGGCACGATTTGCGAATAGCATGAAATTAACCAGCGCGGATGTGGCAGAAGTTATTCAAAAGCGTTTGTTAACGAAAAATGACGATGGGGTTACTCAACTTTCCAGTGTTTATCATGCGCAATCCAATAATTTTAAAACCTTGTTTGATTTTGCGGATGGCTCAGTAAGCTATCGAAATTTTCAAGATAGGGACCACTTTATCCATAGCTATCCCTTTATCCCTTATCAATTCGGTTTATTTCAATCTGCTATTCAAAGTTTATCTTTGCATAATGCGTTTGAAGGTAAACATAGCTCGGTTGGTGAACGATCTATGTTGGGTGTATTCCAGCAAGTAGCAATCCAAATTGAAGATCACGAAATCGGTCAACTTGCGACGTTTGATTTAATGTTCGAAGGGATACGAACCGCTTTAAAATCTCAAATTCAACGTGCAATTATTCTGGCAGAAAATCATCTGGATAATGCCTTTGCTATTCGCCTTTTAAAGACGTTGTTTTTGGTCAAATATGTCAAGGAGTTTAAGCCCACCCAGCGTAACCTTTGTATCTTGATGTTGGATGGTTTTAACCAAGATTTACCTGCACTCAGAAAGCGGGTTGAGGAAGCGCTTAACCTACTGGAACAGCAGACGTATGTGCAGCGAAATGGTGAGCTTTATGATTACCTAACAGACGAAGAAAAAGACGTCGAAGAAGAGATTAAAAATACGGAAGTTGAATCAACGGATGTGGCTTCAGAGCTTGAGAAAATTATCTTCGACAATGTCATCAAGAGTCGGAAAATACGTTATGACACCAGCGGTCATGACTATTCTTTTTCTCGTAAATTAGATGAGCGTTTGTTTGGGCGAGAGTATGAGTTGAGTATTCATGTGATTAGTCCATTCCATGAGAATGGTGACAACCAATCCACATTGCTGATGCATTCTTATGGTCGCAATGAACTGCTCATTGTCTTGCCGCCTGATGATCGCTTAGTACGCGATATTTTGATGTATAAGCGGACTGAAAAATATATTCGTCAAACTATTTCGGTTACTCAACAGGAAGCGATTAAACGTATCCTCAATGATAAAGGGTTCCAAAACCGAGAACGATACGCAGATATTCAGCAACGCGTACAAATGTTGATGGGCAAAGCCAAGCAGTTTATAGCGGGAACTGAAATTGAAATCGGATCAGAAGAGGCACAAACTCGCGTATTGCGAGGCTTTCATGATTTGATTGTTCATGCTTATCCCAATTTGCGTATGCTTCGTGATATCAATTACACCGAGAACGATATTGCTAAATGTCTTAAATACGCTGAAGATGGGTTATTTGGCAATGACGTGACCTCGCTGGCTGAATCAGAGCAAGAAATGTTGGCTTTTATCCATAGCAATCATCGAGGCGGTGTGCGAACAACTCTGAAAGGTTTGCTGGAAAGATTTGAGCGCAAGCCTTACGGTTGGTATTACGCAGCGATACTTTGTACACTCGCTAATCTTTGCGCTAGAGGTAAAGTAGAGGCGCGGACTGATGGTAATTTGCTCGCAGACAATGAATTAGAACGGGCGCTACGCAATACCCATGTTCATGGTAACTTGGTGCTTGATCCCCAAGTAGAATTCACTGCTTCTCAGATACGCGCACTGAAAGAATTTTATGAAGATTTCTTTGATGCGCCTCCTCGCTCAAGTGAAGCAAAGGCACTGGGTAGTGAAATAAGCGAGGCTTTTCAGCAGTTAAGTCAGCAGCTCACTTCGCTAATGGTGTTAGTGCCTCAATATCCCTTTTTGAGCGCACTCAATCCAGCGCTAGAAAAGCTAAAAGAGTTGAATGGAAAACCTTACACATGGTATCTCACCGAGCTCGCTAGGCAAGAAGACAGTTTACTCGAAATCAAGGAAAGTGTCATTGATCCTATTCGTAAGTTTATGAGCGGCCCACAAAAAGGCATCTTTGATGACGCCCGCAAATTTATCGATTCACAAGAAACCAATTTTTCTTATGTGCAAACGCAAGTCCCAGCCTTAATTCAGTCGGTGTTAAAGGATCCAACTTGTTTCAAAGGTAATCGTATTCAACAGATAAAAAGTGATCTTGATGCCTTAATGCTAGAAGTTGATCAAAAAGTGAATGACGTTCGCGCTCAGGCCATTGAAAAATTGAACACTTTGCAGCAACGTATGCACGGGTTAGACGAGTTTCAAAAACTGCCTGAGGTTAGAATGACCGAACTTGACGCTCCGTATCAGGAATTGATTGAGCATATCAAGCAGCAAGGCCTCATTGCGGTAATCAACGATCGTTTGCGGTATTTTGAAGAACAGGGATATCAAAAACTGCTGACCAAGTTAAATGATCTAACCACTGTTGGAAAAGAGTCTAAGCCGGAATATATTGCATCGCGTCATATTGATATTGCATTTGATAAAGCATGGCTTGCAGATGAAATCGATGTAGATCGCTATTTGGAATCAATGCGTAAGGCGCTACTTTTAGAAATTCGTAACGGTAAAATAATTCAAATCTAAGGCAAAAATTTATGAATATCAACGCTAGCATTATCGATCAACGTATCAGTGGGATAATTGGTGATCATTCTGAATGGTTACCGGAAGGTAATGATCTGGACAAAAAGAAATCAGCAGCATTTATCTTGTTATCTATGTCGACATTATTGGACATGTCTTTGGAAGAGGCTGCTGAACTTTTAACTGATGGTGGTCAAGATGCAGGCGTGGACGGTCTTCACATTGGCGAAGTAGACGATGGTGAATTTACAATCACGTTGTTCCAAGGAAAATATAAAAGGGATTTATCAGGCAACGCCAATTTTCCTGAAAATGGCGTACAAAAAGCGATTAACACTGTCCAAGTATTATTTGACCCCTCACGCAAAATAGAATTGAATAAAAAAATTGAACCTAAAATCGAAGACATACGTTCATTGATTAGAGATGCTTTTATACCTACTGTTCGAGTAGTTTTGTGTAACAATGGAGCGAGTTGGAAAGAAGAGGCGCAGCAATGGCTTAATGCGGCTGACAAGGATTATGGCGACAAAGTCAGTTTTACCCATTTCAATCACGATTCCATTGTGAATATTCTCCAACGCAGCAAATCGGTTGATACCCAGTTATCTTTAAACGGTAAAGCTATTGTCGAAGATATGAATTTTCTTCGGGTGTTGGTTGGAAAGGTGCCAGTACAGGAAATTCAAAGGCTGTTTAATCAGCATGGCGACAAATTACTCGAAAGAAACATTCGACGCTACTTGGGCTTGCACGCAAATCGCGTTAACCTAGCTATTCATGAAACACTTTCTGATCCCAGTAAATCAGATAAATTTTATTTCTACAACAACGGCATTACGGTGGTTTGCGACAAATTTGATTACAACGCTTTTCAAAAAGAAGACTACCAAGTTCAAATTAAAAACATGCAAATTATCAATGGTGGGCAAACTTGCCGCACTATTCAAGAAACCTTGAATGATTCATTAGCCTACCCACCAGAATCGGCCTATGTCATGATCCGCATCTATCAATTGGCAGAAACTGAAAAAGAGTTTGTTCGAGATATTACCTATGCTACTAATAGCCAAAACCCTGTAGATTTACGAGATTTACGCTCCAATGACGAAATGCAAAAGCAACTAGAAATGGGAATTCATGACTTAGGTTATAGTTATAAACGTCAACGCGAAGAAGGCGGTGGTGGTTCTAGTGTGGTTACTAGCACTATTGTTGCTGAATCGGTACTTGCCATTTGGCGAAGTAAACCCCATCAAGCTAAATTTCGGCGCAAAGAGCACTTCGGCAAGTTATATCAAGAGATTTTTAATGGGTTAAATGCTTCACAGGCCTTATTATCTGTCTTGATTTTTCGAACGGTTGAGAATGAACGCAAACGCCCGTCGCAACAAAATCCTGCTGAATTCTTGCCTTACGCATCCCATTACATCAGTATGTTGATTGGTAAACAACTATTAACTGATCAAGGCATTCGATTGCAGGATATATCACACCAAAACTTTAAAAAATTACATGACATATTTGATGCAAAGCAAGCGGATTATCATCAGAAAGCGGTCGACGAAATTAAACTAGCACTGAAATTGTGTTACGGCACCCGTGAAATTTCTTTACAGCAACTATCTGCGACATTTAGACGCGGCGATTTGCTTGAAATGTTAGATTTACTCAAAGACTTTTAGTGAGCCACATGGAAACCACCAAACTCAAACGCTTTGCCCAATACGCCCGTCGTAGTTTACTAGAGCAAGTCACTGCCAAACTCAAATTAGTGTTATCTGAAGACAGTGCCGCGCGACGCGAAAGCCCAGATGCCGTTAAAAAACTTGAGGACGCTATTCAGAAAGATACAAAAGACCAAGTTATCGAGCGCGTTGCCTACATCTGGTTCAATCGTTTCTGTGCGCTGCGTTTCATGGACGTGAATCGCTATAACCGCGTCGGTATTGTTTCGCCAGTCGATTCTGGGCAATTTCAACCCGAAATTTTAACTGAAGCCAAGATGGGGCACATTGATGACATGATGGTGGCGGATAAAGTTCGCCAACAAATAGTCGATTTACTTGGCGAAAAAATTCCCAGTCATGATCCCCAAGGTGAAGCCTATCGACTCCTCGTCGTGGCGGCTTGTAATTCTTGGAATAAAGCCATGCCGTTCCTGTTCGAGCGCATTGAAGATTACACCGAATTGTTAATGCCCGATGATTTACTTTCGGGTAATTCGATTTTGGCTTATACCCGCGAAGCGATGACACCCGACACCTGTCAAAATGTCGAAGTCATTGGCTGGTTGTATCAATTTTACATTTCTGAAAAGAAAGATGCCGTCATTGGTAAAGTGGTTAAAAGTGAAGATATTCCAGCGGCCACGCAATTATTTACGCCAAACTGGATTGTAAAATACCTTGTACAAAACAGTGTTGGGCGGTTATGGTCTATGGCAAATCCAGATTCAAACCTCAAGCAGCAATGGGCGTATTACATTGAACCCGCCGAGCAAACGCCTGAAGTTCAAGCACAGTTAGAGTCGTTAATTAAAAACCGTCTTGCTGAAACGGAGTAATTGAAATGCCTGAAATTTGCCGTTTTCTTGGGATTATTATCAGTATGTATTTTGATGAGCATAATCCACCTCATTTTCATGTTCGCTACAATGAACATAGAGCTGTTATTAATATTCAAACTCTTAATGTCATGAATGGACACTTACCCGCTAAAGTGCGTGGTTTAGTTGAAGAATGGGCTGAATTACATCAAAGTGAATTAATGACGATGTGGGATTCAAAAGAGTTTCATAAATTAACCCCATTAGTTTAGGAGGTAAGATGATTTTTGTATCTGAAGCCAATTATCAAAGTGATTATCGAATTAAACTCAAATTCAATACAGGTGAAGAAGGTGTTGTGGATTTGCTTGATATTATCGAGCGATACACCATTGCCGCACCACTAAAAAACATAAACGAATTTAAAAATTTTTATCTTGATAGCTGGCCAACATTAGCGTGGTCATGCGGTTTTGATATTTCACCTGAAACACTTTATGAACGTGCGACAGGAAACAAAATTACTTGGTTCGAATAAACAGTTGAAACCCAATAGATGCGCTAACGAAATTGAAAATATAACCGTGTTTTCTGTCTGCATTGTTCGTTTTTGTGACCGGTTACGACGAACGATTTAATTTCTTGCTTTGATTGAACCCTATTTTATACATTTTGGAATACCCATGCTAAACCCCGAAACCCTAAAAATCCTAGACCCTGCGTGTGGCAGTGGTCACATTTTGGTTGAAGCCTACGACATCTTAAAAGATATCTATTTAGAGCGTGGCTATCGTTTGCGTGATATTCCCCGTTTAATTTTAGAAAAAAATCTTTACGGTTTAGACATTGACGACCGCGCGGCTCAACTTGCTGGCTTTGCA
>Ga0208223_1000481_pt1 | contig 9592 bp, 8 predicted proteins | sample LakMenE07Oct09ns_FD_150678 | JGI IMG/M metagenome (GOLD analysis project Ga0208223, IMG submission 150678) | Freshwater microbial communities from Lake Mendota, WI - 07OCT2009 deep hole epilimnion ns (SPAdes) | ecosystem: Environmental > Aquatic > Freshwater > Lake > Epilimnion/Euphotic zone ...
CTAATTCCAAGCTTTGTTGATCAAGCATGGCGCTATCGATTAATACACCATTGGCCTCGATTCTGGTCAACACATCAACCAGCGGCATTTCGATGTCTTGATACAGCGCCCATAAGCTGGCTTGCTGTTGTAATTGTTGCGACAGGGTTTGGTGTAAACGCAGGGTGATGTCGGCATCTTCGCAAGCGTATTCGGCGGCGGTTTCGATAGCGACTTCTTGAAAACCGATTTGTTTAGCGCCTTTGCCAGCAACGTCTTCGTAATGAATGGTATCGACGCCTAAATAATGCTTGGCCAAATCGTCCATATTGTGACGGGTGGCGGTGCTGTTTAGGACGTAGGATTGCAGCATGGTGTCATGGGCAATGCCGCGCAATTGAATACCATGGTTGGCCAACACGTGGGCGTCGTATTTTAGGTTTTGGCCTAATTTGGCTTTGTTGGCATCTTCTAATAGCGGTTTTAGGGCTGTTAATACTGCTTCTCGGTCTAATTGCGCTGGAGCGTCAGGATAATCATGGGCGAGGGGAATATAGGCCGCTTGTCCGACTTGGATAGCAAAGGAAACGCCGACGACTTGGGCATCGCTGTAGTTGAGACTGGTGGTTTCGGTATCAAAGGCAAATAGTTCGGCTTGTTGCAGCTTACGCAACCAAGTATCGAAATCGGCTTGGCTGAGAATGGTTTGATAGTCTTTGCTGGTTGGGGCAATTGGCTGTTCCGGTGTTTCGATTTTGGCGACTGGTGCAGTAGCCGAATCACCATTTAAAGTTTTTAACCAGCTACTAAAGCCCAAGCTACCCAATTGCTGTTTCAAGGCGGCAATATCTGGCTCGCGGCGTTTTAAATCGTCCAAACTGTAATGCAAAGCCACGTCACATTTAATTGTCGTCAACTCGCGTGACAACGGTAATTGGCCCAAACTGGCGCGCAGGTTTTCGCCAATTTTGCCTTTCACTTGCTCGGCGTTGGCGATGATATTGTCCAAGCTACCGTATTCTTGCAGCCATTTGGCGGCGGTTTTTGGCCCAACTTTAGGCACGCCAGGAATGTTATCCACGGTGTCGCCCATCAAGGCCAGATAATCAATAATCTGCTCCGGCTGCACGCCAAATTTTTCGACCACGCCTTGCACATCCATTTTGGTGTTGGTCATGGTGTTTTCTAAGCTGATGTGCTCGGTCACCAGCTGCGCCATATCTTTATCACCCGTGGAAATAATCACCTTAAAACCTTGGCGTTCGGCATTTTGCGCCAAGCTACCGAGCACATCATCGGCTTCGACACCATGCTCGATAATCAACGGCAAACCTAAGCTGCGAATCAGTTCATGTAGGGGGGCAATTTGTACCCGCAAATCATCGGGCATCGGTGGGCGGTGGGCTTTGTATTGCTCGTATAAGTCATGGCGAAAAGTCTTACCGGGCGCATCAAACACTACGGCGAAATACGGTGTGTTGTAATCGTTAATCAATTTACGCAGCATATTCGAGACACCATAAACCGCATTGGTGGGTTGGCCTTGGGCATTAGTCAAAGGCGGTACAGCGTGAAAAGCGCGGAATAAAAACGACGAGCCGTCGATTAAGATCAGTTGGTTTGGAGCTGTATCGGACATGTTGATTGCCAGTATCGGTAAGGTGCGGCAACGATACAGGGGAGAGGGAAGGGCTGCAAGCGGGTTGAGCTAGTTAGGCGGATTTATTGCCTAACTAGCTCTTATTTTTTGGCTATGTTGGCAATTTATCGATTTCGGCGACTTTTTCAAAATCAGCACCAACACTGATAATAAAGCTGGTGACTTGTTCGATGCTCATTTCGGATTTAATCACTTTCGATTCATGGACAATCACTGCAAAACCGGACGTTGGGTTAGGCGAAGTCGGCACGAATAGCACGTAGCGATCTTCGGTTTTGTTGGTCACATAAGCTGGCACCCAAATGCCTTCTTTAGGATATTCGACATACACCACTTCGCGCGGCTCTTGTAGCTCGTGGCCAGCAATCATATTCACCAGTTTTTTAGTGACGCGGTAAATCGTGCTTAACAGCGGAATCCGGCCAATCAAACTTTCAAAGGCAGCGATAATCGAAAAACGCCCTGAACTGACCCGATGACCCACATAGGTAATCATCGCGAAACTGGCAGCGAATAGTAGAAAGGTAATCAGATAGTTATCAGAGTAACCGTAAACGAACTGGAATAAATCGCTCAAGCGGTCTTTAACGAACAGCACGATTTCCAGAATCACTACCACGGGTATAAACGCTAATATCCCGAGTAATGTGTAATTAAGCATTGTTTTCATGATCCACCCTTTTTATTTATTGTTGTTAAGAATAGCTAATCTAAATACAGCGCAAAACTGTAGCTTTTGATATTTAAAGCATTTTTGTGTCGTTTGCAATAGCGGTTAAAGCACAGAACGGAAGATTAGAGGCATTTGACCAATGCGGAGGCAGGAGAAGTGAGGCGTTACAAGGTCTAGTTTGTAACGCCACCTTAACAAGCTTTAAGAGAAATTTCTGCCGTAAAAGATTTCGGCCATTTCGTCTTGCAACTGTTCTTGAATTTCTTGTTTTTCGTCCTCGCTGAAATTACTTTCTTTTTCAAACAAGTAATTTTCCAACTCGGTTTCTTTCAACATCATTTTGGTGTGGAAAATGTTTTCTTGGTAAACATTCACGTCAATCATTTGGTAAAGCTCTTTAGTGCTTTCCGCGATGTAGTTTTGGATTGAGTTGATTTTGTGGTCGATGTAATGCTTTTGACCTGAAACATCACGGGTAAAACCACGCACGCGGTAATCCATAATCACGATGTCAGACTCGAAGCTGTGAATTAGATAATTCAAGGCTTTTAAAGGTGAAATCTGGCCGCAAGTTGAAACGTCAATATCAGCACGGAAAGTACAAATATCGGTATCTGGATGGCTTTCTGGATAAGTGTGAACGGTGATATGACTTTTATCCAAATGCGCCAAAATAGTATCTGGCAAAGGGCCTGGTGAATCAGAGTTCATGCCCGCTGGAATCACAGCACCTTCTGAAATCAACATGGTGACACTGGCACCTTGTGGTTCGTAGTCTTGATGAGCGATATTAAGAATCTGTGCGCCAATGATATTAGCCACATCTTTCAGAATCTGGGTTAAACGCTTAGCGTTATAAGCTTCGTCGATGTATTCGATATAAGCTTTTTCTTGCTCTTTAGGCGCATAGCACACATCGTAAATATTAAAACTCAACGATTTAGTCAGGTTATTAAACCCGTGTAACTGTAACTTGCTCAACTAATTAACCCTCTAAAATTTCAAAATCATGACTTATTTCCACACCTGCATTGCCGAGCATAATCGAAGCAGAGCAATATTTTTCGGCCGATAATCTAACCGCACGCTCTACTGCTGATGCCGACAATTGATTGCCGCTAACCTTAAAGTGCAAGTGAATTTTGGTAAACACACTAGGCACACTATCTGCACGTTCAGCGCTTAATTCGGCAACACATCCTGTTACATCGTGCCGACCTTTTTGCAAAATATCGATCACATCAAAAGAAGAACAACCACCGACACCCAGCAAAATCATCTCCATTGGCCTAACACCAATGTTGCGACCACCATGATCTGGCGGGCCATCCATAATGACAGCATGACCGCTGCCGGATTCGCCGACAAACATTCTGCCATCGACCCATTTAACCGTTGCTTGCATGTTGACTTCCAAACTAAAAAAATGTCGCGAATTTTACAACGATACTCTCAATCACATTTATTTTTTTACGTGATTGCTAGGACATTACAAAATTTCACCTCAAAAATCAGCTAAAAGCACAGTTTACAAAATTTAATTTACAAGATTATTAAAGGCTATTTCGCCAAAAGTGCGGCATATGCCACACTTTTTATTAATTATTGCGTCATATGACATAGTTTAATTAAATCAATCACTTAAACACAAAACTGCGACAATTAGCCGCATTTTATAAATACTTAAAAACCGTTAATCTGTGTCTCACCAATTGCAAGCAAACAAGCAACTCACCCCGCTAATGCCGCAATTGAAACTGTTAATTGGAATAGGTTTTCTCCCCCAAGGAGAGCCGACATGGATGTTCCCTTATAAACAGCGCGTCTGATACCCAAAAAATCAGCTCTCATCATCACTGGAATTTTGGATATGGATCATCCTAATCTACCCCTCGCATCAATAGACAACGCCATCGAACAATTAAGATCCCTAATCAACGGCTCACCCAAACATCGGGTTTTAAACTTAGCTAATCTGATTAATCAGCTTTATCAATCCCCAGACTGGCCACAAATTCACTCAGAAATTTGTAATCAACATTTGCTATCGATGGGCCAAATCTCTTTATTAATAGGTATCTCCAGAAACAAACCGCTGATTTCCGCCAATTACCAAGAATTTTTGCCTAATTCCTACAACATTCTTTATCAGCTGTCATTTTTGAACCAAAAACAATTAGACCGTCACACCCAAACCGGTGCAATTCATCCCGCAATGAACCTCACTGCCGCCAAGAAAATTAAAAACCACGATTAATTATCAACTCGCTTATTCAATCAACTTTGCAAAGCCTTAGCCTTTGATTTTGTCATTCCGTAGGAATCCCTTAACCTCTAATCCAAAGGCAATCACATCATTTTGCGTTAAAAACATAGTTACTGCGTAACATCAGTTGGTAAGATTAAGCTCATTTCTTATCTGACCAGCCACGCCATGAAAACCCACCACCGCCTACTGCTCAGCCTATTACTCGGCATCTGCGCCGGCCTTGCCTTACATCCTTACGCCCAACTGGAATGGCTGCAAAACTTAAATCGTTACCTGCTCGAACCGATTGGCCAGCTGTTTTTGCGGCTGATTTTCATGGTAGTGGTGCCAATGGTGATGAGCGGCTTGATACTCGGTGTGTTTCAACTCACTAATCACCAAGGCCTAGCCAAAGTCTCCCAACGCACCTTGTTTTTCACACTGCTCGCCAGCTCAGCCTCGGTGATTATTGGCGTCGGCCTAGTCAATCTGGCGCAACCGGGCATCGGTTTAGACATTGCCCAAATCAGCGCCGACAGCGGCGGCGTAGCAAAAATCCAAACCAATGCCGCACAAGCCAAGCCCATTGTTCAATCACTACTGGAAATCATCCCCAAAAATCCATTTACCGCCGCCACCCAAGCCCTAGACGGTGAAATGTTGGCACTGATGTTTTTTTCACTGGCATTCGGCGCGGCCTTAGCCAATAGCCAATCGCACAAAACTTCGCGTTGGGTCGAATTATTAGAAGAATGCTATGCCGCTTGTTTATTAGTCGTCGATACTGCGATGAAATTAGCGCCAGCCGCCGTGTTTGCGCTGGTATTTCAATCGACCTTTAAATTTGGCTACCAAATTTTATTTTCGCTGGGGTTTTATGTCTTAATTGTGGTGCTGGGTTTATTTTTGCAACAAACCTTGGTCTACAGCTTGCTATTAAAAGTCTTTACTCGCATCAAGCCATTAGCGTTTTTTCGTCAGTGCCGCGACATTTACCTATACGCCTTCGCCACCGCCTCATCCAACGCCACTTTGCCGCGCTCATTAGAACTGGCGGAACAACAATTAAAAATCCGCCCAGAAATCGCCCGTTTCGTTTTAACCATCGGCTCCACCGCCAACCAAAACGGCACCGCCTTATTTGAAGGCATCACCGTATTATTTTTAGCCCAAGTCTACGGCGTCGATTTATCGCTAGGCCAACAAGTCCAAGTAGTAATGATGTCGATTTTGGCCGGCATCGGCACCGCTGGCGTCCCAGGTGGTTCATTACCGTTGATTATGATCTTGACTCAGCAAGTCGGTATTCCTGCTGAGGGTATGGGGCTAATTCTAGGTGTCGACCGTTTTCTGGATATGTGTCGCACCACGCTGAATGTCAGCGGTGATTTGGTGATTGCGGCCTTGGTGAATGAGCAAATTAGCTCGGTACAGGTGAAAGCAGAACAAAACAGATTCACCGACGAGAACCCCGAAGATTTATTAGCCAATTTCAAACAAGAAGCAAAGCACGATGAACTTTTATGACCGCCATCAATCAGGCTGATTCCGAATTTAACGCTGTTACATTCCGGATTTAACAGGGCTATAATCCGAATTTAACGCGACTATAATCCGGATTTAACAAACCAAAATGACAACAACGTCAACCAATCAATCACCAGAAATTTTACCTCGCCACCTTTCACAATCGGTGCTGGAAGCAATGCAAGATACGCCAGCGGTTTTGATTAATGGCCCAAGACAAAGTGGAAAAACTACCTTAGCCAAACAATGTGCGCCGAATTTACCTTATTACACACTTGATGATCCGACGCTATTAAACGCCGTTCGCGCTGATCCGCTGGGCTTTGTGCAACAACTGGATCGGGCGATTATTGATGAAGTGCAACGTGCACCTGAATTGTTACTGGCATTAAAACTGAGCATCGACCAAAATCGACGGCCCGGGCGTTTTTTGCTAACTGGCTCGGCAAATTTAATGGCTTTACCTCAAGTTTCAGAAAGTTTAGCTGGGCGCATTGAAATTCTGACCTTATTGCCTTTATCTCAAGCAGAATTAAATCAGCGTCCCAGCCAGTTTTTAAAATGCGCTTTAACGCAAACTTGGCCGCTGCAAGTTTCATCGGGTGTGAACAGTGAATTAACTGCACAAGTTTTAACCGGTGGCTTCCCTGAAATGCAGCAACGTAGCGAAGCGTCACACCGACAAGCTTGGGCTAGGGCCTATACCACAACCTTGGTTGAACGCGATATTCGCGATCTTGCCCAGCTTGAACAAATTCGCCAAGTGCCACAGCTATTAGCCATTGCCGCCGAACTCAGCGGCCAATTGCTAAACCTCACCCAAATCGGTGGTCAAATTGGCTTGGATGCAAAAACGGTTGCCAAGTATCTGGATTTATTAGAACGCTTATTTTTAGTGCGGCGACTGCCTGCTTGGAGCCGTAATCATCTGAAACGATTGACAAAAACCCCTAAGCTGCACTTTATCGATTCTGGCTTGCAATCAACGCTGACTGGACTGACTGCTGATGCGGTCTTTATGGATCGTAGTCGTTTTGGCGCGACACTGGAAACCTGGGTTTATGGTGAATTATTGAAAATTTTGAGTTTGACCCCTGAACCTTGGTTTCTATCTCATTATCGGGACAACTTAAAACACGAAGTGGATTTTGTCTTGGAATCGCCATCACAACAAGTGCTGGGTATCGAAGTGAAAGCGGCGGCGAGTGTACAAGCACAAGACTTTAAAAATCTACGTGTTTTACGCGAACATTGTGGCAAGCAATTTGTATCGGGCATTGTGCTTTATAACGGAAGCCATGCTATTTCATTTGGCGAACAATTCTGGGCGATACCGTTGCAGATGTTGTAAAGCGCCTCACCTTTGCGAAGCGCGTCACTTTAATAGCAGTATCAATCTCTAAAATTATTAAACTGCAACGGCTGTTCTAAATCCTCAGTTCTCAACATTTGGATTACTTCCTGCAAGTCATCGCGTTTTTTGCCAGTTACCCGCACTTTGTCGCCGTTGATAGCCGCTTGGACTTTGAGTTTTTTGTCTTTAATCAACTTCACCACTTTTTTAGCAAACTCGCTGCTAAGGCCTTGTTTTAAGGTAATGGTTTGTTGGGCGGTTTTGCCGGTGTCTTGAATTTTGCCGGTTTCTAGGCTGCCAATATCGATGCCGCGTTTGCCCATTTTGGCGAATAAAATCGGCAACATTTGTTGGAGCTGGAAGGTCGATTCGGCTTTCATAATGATTTCTTCGTCTTTATGCTCAAATTCGGCATTCGAGCCTTTGAAATCAAAACGGGTGGAGACTTCTTTGTTGGCTTGGTCAACCGCGTTGGTAATTTCGTGACCGTCAATTTCCGAAACAATATCAAATGAAGGCATGTTGCTAACTCGTTGTAAAAATAGGGTGCGCCACTATAAAAGCCTTGAGGGGATTATTCAACCTGTCATAGCCTATTGGCCTACGTTATAATTCGGGCATTTTTCACTAATCAAGTGGTCCGAACGTGTCGACTAGCAAAAACGATGTCTCTACTTTTCAGGGCCTGATTTTGACCTTGCAAGAATACTGGTCGAATCAGGGCTGTGTGTTATTACAACCTTTAGATCAAGAAGTGGGGGCGGGGACTTTTCATCCAGCTACTTTCTTACGCGCGATTGGCCCTGAGCCTTGGAATACCGCTTATGTGCAACCTTCGCGCCGTCCAACCGATGGCCGTTATGGTGAAAATCCTAACCGCTTGCAACATTACTACCAGTTTCAGGTGATGATGAAGCCATCGCCAGCCAATATCCAAGAGTTGTATTTAGGTTCTTTGCGACACTTGGGTTTGGATTTGTTGGAACACGATATTCGCTTTGTTGAAGATAACTGGGAATCACCAACCTTGGGCGCTTGGGGCTTGGGCTGGGAAGTTTGGTTAAACGGTATGGAAGTGACGCAGTTTACTTATTTCCAACAAGTTGGCGGCTTGGAATGTAAGCCAGTCACCGGTGAAATCACTTACGGTTTGGAACGGATTGCGATGTATTTGCAGGGCGTGGAAAGCGTATTTGATTTGGTTTGGACTCGCGGCCCGCAAGGGGTTGTGACTTATGGCGATGTGTTCCATCAAAACGAAGTGGAAATGTCGGAGTTTAACTTTGACCATGCCAATGTCGATTTCTTGTTCCAATGTTTTGACACTTACGAGCGCGAATGTTTGATGTTGTTGGAAAAAAACCTGCCACTACCTGCTTATGAAATGGTGTTAAAAGCTTCGCATTCGTTCAATTTGCTGGATGCCCGTCATGCGATTTCAGTCACCGAGCGCCAGCGCTTTATTTTGCGGGTGCGTACTTTAGCTAGATCGGTAGCCGAAGCTTATTACAACCGAAGAAAGAGCCTAGGCTTTCCTTTATGCCGTTCATTTTGAGATCTAATCCATGAATAACAACCGTGATTTTTTAGTTGAAATTGGCACAGAAGAATTGCCACCAAAAGCATTGAAAAACCTGTCTTTTGCCTTTGCTAGAGAAATTGAACAAGAATTGGGCAAGCATGGATTTAGATTTGAAAGAACAGAAACCTTTGCAACCCCTCGACGCTTGGCAGTCAAAGTTATTAATCTTGATGAAACATCACAACCAACATTACAAGTTGGTCCTCCAGTTTCTATTGCTTTCGATCCAAACGGCAATCCGACATTAGTAGCTGAGAAATTTGCTGAAAAATTTGGATGCACTGTTGATAATTTAAAGCGGACAGGTGAAGGAAAAAATGAGAAATTATTCTATGAAATCCCTGGTGCTGCAGCAATTCAGTTTCTTCCAAGCTTTATAGAATCAGCGTTATCCAGACTACCAATTCCAAAATTAATGCACTGGGGAGAATTAACATCATTCCCGATCATATCAAGTGTTAATGGTGTGCGACATTTTGATGATGACACTTGGTATGGTTATGACAATGGTCAAAAACCTGGTTTTGTAAGACCAGTTCAATGGCTATTGCTACTATTCGGTAATGATG